>Ga0268266_10000057_pt1 | contig 284777 bp, 222 predicted proteins | sample KBSS13metaG_FD_190356 | JGI IMG/M metagenome (GOLD analysis project Ga0268266, IMG submission 190356) | Switchgrass rhizosphere microbial communities from Kellogg Biological Station, Michigan, USA - KBS S1-3 metaG (SPAdes) (version 2) | ecosystem: Host-associated > Plants > Roots >... | reverse complement strand
CAAACCATTCTTCCTCCTCACCAAACCTTCTCCCTCCTTAACTAACTACTCCCCCACCTCACCAACCATTCTTCCACCTTATCCATCTCTTCCCCCTTATCCATCTCTTCCCCCTTACCAAACCTTCCTTCCCCTTACAAACCATTCTTCCTCCTTACCAAACCATTCTTCCTCCTCACCAAACCTTCTCCCTCCTTAACTAACTACTCCCCCACCTCACCAACCATTCTTCCACCTTATCCATCTCTTCCCCCTTACCAAACCTTCCTTCCCCTTACAAACCATTCTTCCTCCTCGCCAAACCTTCTCCCTCCTTAACTAACTATTCCCCCACCTCACCAACCATTCTTCCACCCAACCAATCCTTCTTCCTCCTTATCCATCTATTCCCCCTTACAAACTATTCCCCCCTCACCAATCTCCCCCCCTTCTACCCTTCGCCGTAATCCACTTCTCCCCTGTCTTCCTTCCCTTCTCCCAAGCCGTCACCGCCTGCTCCAGCTCCCTGGTCAACCACAACTTCGTCCTTTTACGGTCCATATTCAACCTCCCTTTCATCCGCTCCTGATACACCAGTTGGTTGTCATTGTTATAAAAACGCACAACGCAGGAATCCCCATTGCTTTCCACAACCCAGTATCCTCTTTCCGAAACCCAGCTGGGAGTAGGCCGCAACTCCTCCTGTGCCGTGGCTGGCAGGGTCAGCAGCCAAAGAATAAACCCCATGGTAATAACAAGTATTGTATTTTTCATATTCCGAAACTACACCTCCGTTAGCCTCAAAAAAGGAAAAGTGGATCAACAAGACCTGCACGCCCTTATACGGACATAACAGGTCGGCCGGCGTCCACAACAACGACCAACGTCCTTTGTCGACGATTTCATACCTTTAGCCTGATGGACAGGTCGATCCGTCCAACCCATAAAATGCATCAGATGAAAAGAAGGACTTTCCTGCAGCTGTCTTCTGCCGTTGCCGCCGGCAGCACCATCATACCCGCCATGGGCCAGCATGCCGATGGCAGGTTAAAGAATTGGGCGGGTAACATCGAATACAGCACCGATCACGTACATTACCCCCGCTCCGTGGAAGAGGTGCAAAGCCTGGTGAAAAAGCTGCAAGGATACAGGGCCTTAGGCACGCGGCATTGCTTCAACAGGATCGCGGACAGTACGGCAAACCTGATCTCCAGCCGGGACCTTAACAAGGTCATTTCCCTGGACACGGCCGCTAGCACGGTCACAGTGGAAGGCGGCATTAAATATGGGGAGCTGGCGCCCTACCTGGATGAAAAAGGCTACGCACTCCACAACCTGGCATCGCTGCCGCATATTTCCGTGGCAGGCTCTATCACCACCGCGACACATGGCTCGGGCATCGGCAATGGCAATCTCGCCACCGCCGTTACTGCGCTGGAGATCGTCACGGCGGCAGGGGAGGTAAAAAAGTTCTCAAAAGAAAAGGATGGTGATGAATTCTACGGCGCCGTCGTCGGCCTGGGCGCCCTGGGGATAATAACCAGGGTGACGCTGTCCATCCAGCCCCGTTTCCTCGTCCGGCAAAATGTCTACGAACATCTGCCCGTTACGCAGTTGAAAGACAACTTCGAAAAGATACTGTCCGCAGGCTATAGCGTAAGTCTTTTCACCGACTGGCAGCAGGACTCCGTCAACGAGGTCTGGGTAAAAAGCCGGGTAGATAAGGACCCCGCACCTGTCGGCGAACTGTATGGAGCAGGCGCTGCCACGAAGAACCTGCATCCTATTGCCGTCAATTCAGCAGAAAATTGTACGGAGCAAATGGGTGTTCCCGGTCCCTGGCATGAGCGGTTACCGCATTTTAAGATGGGCTTTACCCCCAGTAATGGCGCAGAGCTGCAGACGGAATATTTCGTCCCCCTGCACCACGGCCCCGAAGCTTTTGCAGCCGTCGCCCGTCTCGGCCGCCAGGTCAGCCCCCATCTCTTTATCTCCGAGATCCGCACTATTGCCGCGGACCAGCTATGGATGAGCCCCTGCAGGAACCAGGACTCCCTAGCCATCCATTTCACCTGGAAGCCTGACTGGCCCGCCGTCAGCAAACTATTGCCCGTCATTGAAAAGGAACTGGCTCCCTTCAACGCCCGGCCGCATTGGGGCAAACTCTTCACGATGGCCCCCGCTACGCTGAAAGATCACTACGAAAAGCTGGACGACTTTAAAAAGCTCGCCGCCTCCCTCGACCCCAATGGGAAATTTCGTAATGAATTCCTCACCAAACAACTTTATATCTGACGAAACGCATACTCATTATCGATCCCCAAAAAGATTTCGTTCATACGGACGGCAATTATGCCGGCAGGCATGAGGGGATTGCCCAGATCCTGGACGCGAAAGAAAAGATAAACAGGCTGCTACTTACTCAAAAAAGAGAAGAGCTGTTGATCATCACATCCGACTATCAGGAAGATCAATTCCGGCAGGGATTGTCGATTTGCATTCCAGGAACGGAAGGGCATGCCATCGATATCAATGCGGACAAGTCGAACATTTACTTTTCCAAGACGCAGCACAGCTGTTTCTCTTCCCCGGCCTTTATCGACCACCTAAAGGAGCATCGTGTAGAAGAACTGATCATTTGCGGCTTTCTTGCTGAGTATTGCGTACAGGCAACTGCGATTGACGCTTTAAAAAATGGATACACAGTAACGCTTATAAGGGACTGCATCGGCACCGGGGACGACGTACAGGACAAAAAAGAGCAGATACTATTAATGTTAAAGGAAAAAGGGGCTTCCATCAAGGAAAGCTGGTGATCGGTGAAAGAAGCAAAACCGCACAGGCGCTTGTCTCAAAACCGAACATATCTGATCCACCCAAACACCTAACCAAATCAAAAACAACTAAATACACCCTGGCACCCTTATTGGCCCCAAAAACCCCTGACAAGACCAATACCCAAAACATGCTGAAAACCTACTGCAAAATTGCCTTCCGCGTGCTGTTCCGTAACAAGACCTACAGCACCCTCAATATCTTAGGGCTAGCGCTCAGCATGTCCTGCGGCATCCTCATCTTCACTTTAGTGAAATACCACCTCAGTTTCGACAACTTCCACAAAGACTCCAGTCGGATCTATCGTCTCGTGACCGAGCAGCATCGCGACATCACCAACTACGTCGGCAGCGTCCCCCCGCCTTTCGGCAAAGCTTTCCGGGAAGATTATAGCTTCGGCGAACAGACAGCCCGCATCGCCACCTGGGAAAATGCCCAGGTCTCCTTCCATGTCGGCTCCGACCTGAAAAAATTCAAGGAAAAAGAAGGCATGGCATTCGCCGAACCCGGGTATTTCGACATCTTCAATTACCCTTTGTTAAAAGGTGATAAGACCACGGCGCTTACCGAACCTAACACCACCATTATCACCGAAAGCACAGCGCACAAATATTTTGGCAATGAAGACCCGATAGGGAAGACCATCCGGCTGGATGATAAGATCGATTGCCGCATCACCGGCATACTAAAAGACTTCCCTGTCAATTCCGACAGGCAGACCACCATCTATGTTTCCTGGACAACGCTTCCTGCCTACAGCGACTGGTATACAAAGGACGACTCCTGGGGTGGTATCTCTTCGGACCTGCAATGCTTCACAAGGCTCAGGCAGGGCGTCGATCCCGGGCAGGTGGAAAAGCTCCTGCCGGCGTATGTGAAAAAATACCGGCCCAAGAGCAAGAATGTACATATTTATCATTTACAGCCGCTGGCGGAAATGCATTTTGATGCCCGTTATGACGGGCCCATGGCTATGCGCAATTTATGGATCCTGGGCATCATCGGGCTCTTCCTCATCATCACTGCCTGTGTCAATTTTGTCAACCTGGCGACGGCGCAGGCCTTAAGACGGTCAAAAGAAGTAGGCATCCGCAGGGTCCTGGGCAGCCTGCGGGGGCAGCTGTTCTGGCAGTTCATCGCCGAGACGGGCCTGATAACCCTTGTAGCCACTGGCCTGGCCATCTGCCTGTCCCTGGTTGCATTACCCTCCGTTAATGACTGGTTCGGGTCGCGCATGTCCATTCATCTGACGGACATACAGTTAATCATTTTCATTCCCTTACTCATCCTGACAGTCACTTTCCTGGCAGGCGCCTATCCCGGCCTCATTCTTTCAGGGTTCCGTCCCGTGGTGGCGTTGAAAGGCCGGCTGTCGCAGCAGCACATCGGCGGCTTCAATATGCGGCGCGCGCTGATCGTCACCCAATTTACGATCTCCCTGATCCTGATCATGGCCATGCTGGTCATCACCCGGCAAATGCAATACACAAAAGGCACCGACCTCGGCTTTACAAAGGATGCGATCGTTATGCTACCCATGGGAGGCCCGGCAGGATTACAAGCCAACACGCTCCAACAGCGACTGGCTGCTCTTCCCGGCGTTGAAAAAGTATCCCTTTGCTATGCGGCTCCTGCCTCGGATGAAACATGGACCACCACCGTCCGTTTTGACACCCGTTCCGAGGCGGAGATCTTCAGGGTCAATGTGAAGTCTTCCGATGATCAGTATACATCGACCTTTGGTCTGCAGCTGGTGGCAGGCAGGAATATCTTCCCCAGCGACAGCGCCAGGGAATGCGTGCTCAACGAGACAATGATCAGTAAACTACAACTTACATCCCCCCGGCAGGCACTTGGAAGGATCTTACACGTGAATGGCAATGATCTCATTATCACAGGCGTGGTGAAAGACTTTCATGATCGCAGCCTGCATGAAGACATTGACGCCGTTTGTATCACATCCTTCACAGGCAACTACCAGTCTTATGCCGTCCGGCTGAATATGAGGGATATCACCACCGTTATGCCTGCGCTCGAAAAGACCTGGAGCAGCTCGTTCCCCGGCAAGATCTACGAATACAAGTTCCTGGACGAGTCCATCGCCTCTTTCTATCGGACAGAAAGTATCATCCTCAGGTTCGTCAGCATCTTCTCCTTCATCGCCATCTTCATCGGCTGCCTGGGCCTCTATGGCCTTGTCGCTTTCATGGTGACGCAAAAGACAAAGGAGATCGGCATCCGCAAGATCTTAGGCAGCACCGTCACGGGCATCCTGTGGATCTTTGGAAAAGAGTTCGGCCGGCTCATTGTCATTGCATTCCTGGTAGCTGCCCCAGCCGCATGGTGGTTTATGAGCATGTGGCTCCGGAACTTTAAATATCACATAGTCCTGGGCCCCTGGCTGTTCATAGCAGGGCTGCTGATCATAGCCGGCATCGCAGCCGTCACCATCGGGTACCAGAGTATCCGTGCTGCCCTGGCCAACCCCGTAAAAAGCATTCGCACCGAATAACATGCACCGAAACACACATAACCAATCTACCATCACATAACCAATCTACACCCACCTAACCAACCTACCCTCACATAACTAATCTACCCTCACATAACCGATCTACCCTCACCTAACTAAACCACCCTCCCCATAAAAGGATCGCTGATCCCTTCCTTACCCGTCTCCACCCTGCCCGCATAACGCCGCTCGAATCCACCGGAACCTGGCAGCGTCACGGTAAAGTCATACCATCCCTTACTCTCGCCTAACCGCACTACCACACTCCCCCTGCCTTTCAAAACCGCCTGCTTATAAGCATTGTCCGTCACCGTGATGTCCTGCCCGTCAGCCTTCACCACCACATTCCCCGTTGTCCGGCCCTTCGCATCCCGCTCGTATTCGCACAGGACCTCCGGATCACCGGCAGCCCCTGTCAGTTCCCTGTAAAATCCATTGGGCCCATACAACCGCAGGTGATACCGGCCGTGTTCAAACCCATCCAGTGGCCAGCGGTATTCCACCGTGTCTCCCGCCTTGACGGCAAAGTTCCAGCTCCGCATAACTTCAGTACCCGCATCATCCTTGAAAGCCCCCGGCGCGTACACCAAAAAGGGGGCGCCAATAGCCTCCTTACCGAACACGTCATTGCCCGATCGCATCTTAACTACCAGCTCTCCTTTCCGTATGACGGCATCCGCGTACAGCTCATACGGCAAGGCACAGGAAGGCCGCACGCCTTTCTCCTGCTCCATCAGCACAGCGCCTTCGGAGAATTGCTTAAATCCAGTGGGGATCTTCTTGAACTGGGCGCTATAGATATCCCCTACGAATTTATCCCTGTCCAGGAAAGGCAGCTTCTCCAGTTGCTCACCGTTGAAAGGGCTAAAGGCGGCAGTGAGGTCTCCGCTGATCGTACGACGCCACTGGCTGATATTCTCCAGCTTCAGTTGCCTACCGTATTTTTTATTGATAAAAGTTTCCAGGAATTGATTGACGGAAGTGTGGTCAAACAGCTGCGAGCACACTTTTCCTCCACGGGTCCAGGGCGAGGCAATGATCATGGGCACCCGGAAACCAAGTCCTATCGGCGCTTCCCGCGCCTGCTTCTTCGGAACGCCCTGCTTCAGCTCATTCTCCAGCCGTACGTGTTCGACCTCGGTATCTATACCGGCCGAGACTTTTCCCGTACCCGGTTTATTTTCATCGGGGATGGAATAAGGCGGCACATGATCGAAATAACCGTCATTCTCATCATAGGTGACGATGAAGATGGTCTTCTTCCATACCTCCGGCTCCTGCGTGAGGATGTCCAGCACTTCCGAAACATACCACGCGCCATACCAGGGTGTGGAAGGGTGATCGGAAAAGTTTGCCGGCGCGGCCAGCCAGCTGACAGTAGGTAGCTTGCCTTCTTTCACATCCTGGCGGAACTGATGCAGCACATCCCCTTCCGGTACCGTCATCTCACGCCGGGTATCCCCATCGTTGTAATGTAAAGAAGTGACGTTGTGATAGGAAGGATCTCCGGCATTGGTGACAAACGCGCGGTGATACAGACTCTTCTGCCTGTCCGTCAGCTTCGCGAAGCTGTCCTTGTTCCACTTGCTCAGCTCAGCCGTGGCGTTGTCCAATGCTTCCTGTTTCTTTGCCAGGCTGGCCTTTGTTTTCCGGGCAGTTTCATCCGAAGAAGGGGTGGCTTCCTGCAGGGTATTGATCTCGCCGGGCAGCGTCTGCACCTGCTGCAGCAGGCTTTCGATATTGCGGGTAGAGAATTTCACATTATAAGCGGCAAAGAACTCCAGCAGATTACAGCCGAAATTAGCCAGCCAGGCCCGTTCCTCGCCCTTAAAACCGCCGCCGCAGCTGAGATCGTTCTGGTAAAATTTCCAGGGGATGTTATTGTCCTCCAGTAATTCGGGGAAGGTCGTCCAGGGCAGCTTGCCATAGCCAAAATCGTCATTCCGGATATGCGCCTTGGGGATGCCATCCGTCATATGCGTGATCTTCCCCGTCCAGAAAAAGCTCCGGTTAGGGGTGGTGCTCGTCATCGCGCTGCAAAAATGCTGGTCGCACACCGTAAAAGCATCCGCCATGGCATAGTTGAAAGGCAGGTCCTCGCGGGTGTAGGTTCCCATGGTCAGGGGCATACCGGCGTACTGTTTATTGCCCGAACGTTTGGCATTCAGCCATTGATCATGCTTGCCTTTATTATAGGCATCCACCTGGCTTGCCCTTGAATGCGGCAACGATCCCATCCAGGTAATGCGGGTGTCCTTAATATCCAGCCGGAATGGCGAATAGGTCTCCCCGGCAGCATTCGTCTGTAACCAAACGGGTTTCTTGTCCGGAAAGACCAGGGCCCGGGGATCATTGAAACCCCGCACACCCCGCAAGGTCCCAAAACAGTGGTCGAAGCTTCGGTTCTCCTGCATGAGGATCACAATATGCTCCGCATCCAAATATGTGCTCCCCACTGCCGGGTCGATGGCGAAAGCCCGCTGCACGGAGGCCGGCACCAGTTTGGAGATGCCCGCCGCACCGGTGAACAACAATGATTTCCTGATAAACTCTCTGCGTGAATCCATGATCAGTATTTTAGTTTACTTGCACTTTGATTTCTTTCACACTATTTTTCGAATCATACACAGTCGTATTGATCCCTACAAACGTAGCGGTATACGTCCCCGCTGCCTGGTAAATGTAAGGATAGGTCAGCAGGGCATTATTGGTAATATTCTTCAGCGAAACACCCGCGTCAGGTAGGGCCCGCTTCAGCATCAGGGGCCGCGAGATCACCCAGGTCTCGGCAGTATCGCTGTTGGCCGCACCGCCTTTCACCTGCAGTTGGGTGGTGGTCACCGCCCATTTCACCGCTTTGTTCTTCATGTTCACTACCTGCCAGACCCCATCCGCCACCGTACCGACGGAAAAAGTATTGTTGCCGTCCGGCACGACATTGTTGATGGTAATGGCCGTGACGGTCCATGTAGTCTGCGCACCCGTATGGGTAGTGCCGACATATCGGTATGCAAGGTATACGGACTGTGTATCCTTCACAAAGTCCGACAGGTCCACGATCCCGGAAGGTTTGGCAGACGTGGTAGCCAGCACCGCCCTGGATGTGATATCCGTCCAGGTGGCCTGGTAGATGTTGGTGGAATCATAGACAGCCTTGAAATCCGTAGACATGAGGATCTGTAATGTATCCGCGGCATTACCGCTGGCCCTGGTGGTCGAGAACTGCAGCTGCGGCGTGCCGTCAGCCTTGGTACGGTTACGGAACCTGTACTCATGCCCCGGTTCACCGGAATAAAAATAAAGGTTGTAGGGGTTGCCGGTGAAGGAGAACCAGGTGGTATCACCCGCCGTGTAGCTGGTATTATCGCTGACAACCGTAAAATCAGCCGAGGGCACCTCCTTCTTCGTACAGGAAAAAGCCATCAGCAAAATGATAAAGAGAGATATATTCCTTTTCATAAAATTTTCATTATTTTTTTTACCACCCTGGGTTTTGTGTCATGGACTTGTTCAACGACATCTCCTTCGTAGGAATGGGATACAGCAGATGACGCTGGCTCACCCGGCCCGCCGCCTGTCCCGCATACTGGTAAGTGCTGGAAGCGCGCGTGGCAAATTCAGTAACCTGGTCCTGCATAGACGTAAGGAACAGGCCCCAGCGGATCAGGTCCGGCTTACGCAGCCCCTCGAAACACAGCTCCCGGGCCCGTTCATCCTGTAAATACTTGCGAAAATCATCCTTGCTGAGGCCGGAAGGCGCGTCAGCTATGACACTCACGGTATCCAGGCCGAAGCCATGTCCCCTTCTGCGCACCTGGTTGATGGCATCATAAGCCGTCTGCGTAGGCCCGTTGACCTCGTTCTCCGCCTCGGCCTCCATCAGCAGCACGTCGGAATAACGCAGCATAGGGAAATTGGTGGGCGTATAGTTCTTGTTCATAGGCTTGTCCAGCTCATACTCCCTCCTCCATTTGGCGCAATTGCGTATATAAAAGGTGCTGGCAGAAATAGCAGCCTTGACGCCTGACGCATTCAGCGTATAATTGGAAATGGCCCAGTCCCTCCTTGTGTCTGCCGCATCATAGAGATGATATAGCTTATAGGTGGCGCTGATAAACCCATAGGCATATCCCACATTGGCTGGATCGCTGCTGCTGCACTTGACCCCGTTCTCATTACCGATGCGCCCCCCGATGCGATTGACATCACTGTTATTGCCCCATTGTCCCGTCTCCCAGATACACTCTTTCCAGTCGTCGATATCCTGGCATTCATTGATAAAGATCTGCTGATAAGAGGAGTCAAGCTTATGCAATCCGGAGGATACCACTTTCTGCGCCCAGCTCAGTGCTTCGCTATATTTTGTCGCATCGTTCAGAGGCTGGCCGGCCATGGTGAGGCACACCCGCGCCAGGATACCTTGCACAGTCGACTTGGAAATACGTTCCGTATTGCCGGTGACATCAGCTGTCAGCACCAGCCCCTCCGCCTCCTGCATATCCTTCAGCACCTGCGTATATACCTCCTTGACTGGCGTCCGCGCCAGGTTCACATTGTTCACGGAAGCGGAAGGCGTCAGTTTCAACGGCACATCCCCGAAATACTGCGCCAGCGTATAGAAATAAAATGCCCGCAGGAACAAGGTCTCTCCCCGCACTGCCAGTTTTTTCGTGCTGTCCATGGACGCCCCGTCCAGGTGGGACAACAACACATTGGCCCGCTCGATCCCCGCATAACAGTTGGTCCACATGTTCAGCACATAGGCGTCCGATGGGTCGTAGTTGTACCAGAATACGCCGGTGGGAAAACTTGTATAAGAGAACCAGCTTTCATCCGTGCTGGCATTCTGCCTGATCTCTATCTGGCTGCCCCACATGGCTTCCAGCGCCAGGATATTATAGACACCGTTCAGGGCTGTATTCACCTCCGATTCGGTCTTGTAATAGTTGTCCGGTGACAAAGTGCTCAGCGGCTGTTTGTCCAGGAATTTACGGCAGCCGGTCATCATCATCAGGGCCGCCAGACAGGTTATAACGATCTTCATATAATTATTTTTATTGTATTAGAATGTCAGGCTCAATCCCGCGGTCATCGTTCTCGCCCTCGGGTAAGACGAATAATCAAATCCGGGCGTCAGCGCCGTATAATTGATGGACACTTCAGGATCGCTCCCGGTGTACTTCGTCCAGGTCACAAGGTTTTGCGCCGATACATAGATCCTGCCGCTCCTCACGGACACCTTCTTCAGCCAGGCAGCCGGCAGATTATATCCAAGCGATACGGTCTTCAATCGCAGATAAGAGCCATCTTCCACCAATCGCGTGGAATACATATAACCATATTGCCCACCGGCCCTGGGTATATTAGTGTTCGTATGATCGGGCGTCCACCTGTTCGCAAAGCTGGCAAATTGATTCAGCCAGGATTTGTTGCCCGTCTCGAAATTTTGACGGTTCGCATTATAGATATCATTGCCATACGACCATTGGAAGAATACGTTCAGATCAAAACCCTTATAAAGGAAGTTGTTGGAGAAGCCGCCGAAATGTGTGGGGAACCCACGACCTATGAAAGTCCGGTCATTGGCATTTACCACCCCATCCTTATCCAGGTCCTTGTATTTGATATCGCCCGGCCTGATGCTCGCCCTGGTATTGCCATTCGTAGGACGGTCGTCCTTCAGCAAGTACGTACCATTGGGTTGCATATTGAAGTCGGAATATTGATAGACCCCATCGAAGATATAGCCGTAGAACTGCCCCAGTGGCTGTCCCAGCTTGGCCAGGTATAATGGATCTCCAAAAAAAGAATCCCAGCTCATGGTGGAAGTCAATGTCTCCTGGTTCTGCGCAAGATTCAATACCTTACTCCGGTTGAAGGAGATGTTGAAGCTGCTGCTCCAGGAAAAAGCCTTCGTTTGCACATTGGTGCTGGTCAACGCAAATTCCAATCCCTCATTGCTGGTCTTGGCGACATTCTTATACGCCTTGCCATAACCCGTGGTGGGAGGCAGGTCGGCATATATTAAAAGCTTTGAGGTCACCTTCTTGTAATAATCCGCCGTAAAGGAAATACGATTATTAAGCAAACCCAGATCCAACCCCACATCCGTCTGTGCTGTACTTTCCCATTGCAGGTCATCGCTGGCCATACTGGAAGGATAACCGCCGATCTCCAACTGGTTGCCAAATGAATAATAACCGCCCACAGGGAAACCCATGGTGGGATAAGTGGCATAGTCGCCGACACGGTCATTTCCCGTTCGTCCCCAACCGACCCTTACCTTGGCATCCGTGAAGAACTTCAGGCCCTTCATAAAAGGCTCGTTGATGATCCGCCAGGCAGCGGCGGCGGAAGGGAACCTGGCCCATTGCTTGTCCGCCTTGAACTTGGAGCTGCCGTCATCCCTGTAGGACATTGTCAGCAGGTACTTATCCTTATAGCTGTAGTTTATACGCGCCAGGAATGAAGCTCTTGACGATTCTGAAACACTGGAAGTCACAGGCTGCGGGACGCCAAGGCTTAATCCATTCAACCCCAGCTGTTCATTTGGCAGCTGGTTGGCTGATAATCCATGTGTGGAAAGCCGGGCCTGCTGTTCCGAAAAATTCGCCATCGCAGTCAAATGGTGGTCCCCGCCAAACGTATTGTCATAGGTCAGCGTATTCTCATTCAAAAAATTCGTCGTCTCATAATAATAGATAGACCCATTGACCCCATATATATTACTGGGATTACCGCTCCTCGTCAGCGAATTGTTGAATGCGTCGTTGTGCTGGAAGGTCTTGTTATAGATCCCCGTCGCACGCAGCCGTAAATGCTGAAAGATGCTGTACTCCAGGTAGGTGTTGGCAACCAGGTTATTTACATACCTCTTGCGATATTCATTCTTGGCAGAGATGATAGGATTGAGCCGGTAGTCCGTCCCCGAATTCACAATATCATCGTCCAGTTGATCCGCAAAATCGTCCCCCAGTGCACTGCCGGCGGGACGGAGAGGCGCCGCCGGACGGTAGCCCCATACACTGTACAACAAATTATTCATGGAAGACCCCGACGTGGCGGATGGCTGCGTACCATAGGTCTGTGTGCCGGTATAGACCGCATTGACCCCCACTTTCAGCTTGTCGTTCACCGTCTGGTCCAGGCTCATTTTTCCCTGGTAGCGTTTGAATCCTGAATTGATGATGATCCCATCCTGGGTGAACACATTCCCTGAAAAAAGGTACCGGGTCTTTTCCGTACCTCCCGAGAGCGAAAGATTATGGTTCATCATCGGCGCCGTCCGGTACAGCTGGTCCTGCCAGTTGAGGCCCTTTACATTCTTATAATCATCCACCGTCACACCATTGGCCAGGTAAGTGGAATCCATGTTCACCCCGATCTCTTTTTCCAGCTTTACGAACTCATACGGGCTCAACACCGGGATGGTCTTAATATTTTTCTGCACACCGTAATAGCCGCTGTAAGCGACAGTGGGCGCACCGATCTTGCCCCGCTTCGTGGTGATGATAATGACGCCATTTGCGCCCCGCGCTCCATAAATGGCGGTCGCGGAAGCATCCTTCAATACATTGATGGACTCTATATCCGCCGGATTCAGCAGGCTATTGTCCGGGTTCTCCACCGGGAACCCATCGATCACATACAAAGGCGAATTGTCTCCCGTGATCGAGTTATTACCCCGGATAATAATGTTGATGGGACTGCCTGGCTGCCCTTCCGTAGAGCTCACCTGCACCCCTGTAAGCCTTCCAGCCAGCGCCTCGTCGAACGATCGCACCGGCGCCTTGCCAAGGTCCCCCATGTTCACTGATGCCACCGAACCCGTCAGGTCTTTTCTCCGCACACTGCCGTACCCGATGACCACTACGTCATTCATGTTGGTCTGATCGGACACCAGCACCACACTAAGCTTATTGGGGCCGCTGACCAGCACACGCCTGGCTTTATACCCCACATAAGTAAAGGTCAGCTCATCCCCGATCTTGACGCTGATCTCAAAATTACCCTGCCCATTGGTCATGGTAGACTTATGGGTCAGCTTCGATTGGACGGTTACGCCCTCCAGGTCAGTGCCTCCCTGGTCCGAGACATGCCCCTTGATCACCTCCTGGGCATGGGCAGTTTGCCAGACCAGCATGCCCATCGCAAACATGAGCATCACCGTTGAAAATTTCACTCTCATAATTGTTAGTATTGGTATTTAGGGTTTAAATGCAGAGATCATGAACACTGATGGCACCGGCCTTTCCTTCCCTTTGTCCGAAGGCCAGATCGTCTCTTTCCCATTCACCAGCATACAGCTGCTGCCGCCTCCATCCAGGTTCACCGCTTCGTAACAACCAATGTCCAGCAGCATCCTGGCCTCCTGTTTCAGATCGGCGCCTTCTGCGTCCTTGCTTCGGCCTTGTATCATCAGCACCACCAGCCGGCCATCACGCGTATATCCCATCGCCGTCCTGGGATGCTTGACGGCAGAATCCTTGATAAAAAGATATTCCTGCTTGTTCGTGATAAGGATTTTCCCGTCCTTGATCAGCACCGGCCCGCCCCCGATGGCCGTCTCCATCTTCCAGCGCTTGTATCCGCGCCGCACGCCGGTGAGATCCTCCCACCGCAGATCCCCGATATGGGGATGATCGCTCTTGCCCTTTGCCAAAGAAGGTCCCTGCAATAAAGCATAAGGCCAGCGCCGCCCGCTGTCCGTGAAGATCCAGCCAACCTCCGCCTCCCGCTTCCGGCTGATGCCGATGGCCCCACGGGTGGTATAATACCATTCCCCGGCCGCTGAATCATAATGCACCAGGGTATTATAGCGCTCTATCCGTCCTCCGTTCATCACCAGGCAAAGACTTTTATTGGTAGCATACGAAAAGAAAGACCCGTTCAATACGACAGCAGGCTTCCCCTCCTGCTCGTAGAACCCGGCAGGCGTGATCCGTTTGCCATTCCCCTCCAGCGTCTTGAATCGAAGATGTTTATCATGTAGGTCTGCCGTGAGATAATACGCAATGTTCGGACGGCCATCCAATGGCTCGACGGACTTATAAACATGAATGCCTGCAGGCAGGACGGCATAATTGGAGTCGACATTGATCCACGCATCCTGGCCATGGGCTATACACCATCCCAGCAGGAAAAGAAAGGAAAAACTCAATTTGGCAGCAGTCAGACAGCGTAATGGTATCACTTGATTTCGAAACTTAGCGTTATTAAAAGAAACAAAACGAAATCAAACATATTCAAAAGTGCAATACCCACAAAAATAAATCGGTATTTTGAAAGAGACTTAAACTAAAGTTAATCTACATTAAAATGGAATTAAAGTGTTTTAAAGACGAATCAAAAATACCCTGATGTATTATACATCTCACAATCAACTTGATATAAATTTTTACCCCCTCCAACACCCAACATATCTTATTTTATTTCATTTTGTTTCATAAAACAGGCCTTTTCCCGCGCTATCCACCCACCCCTGGATCCCGGACATAGCGCACCTGCGCGCGCCCATTGTTTGAATTTTGCAAGTATTGGTTTGAAAGCGATAACAACCACCCCATCCCGCCGGACTAAATTTGTGCTATTCAAATCCACCGGTCATGCACAACAAAAAAGTATGGTTTATTACAGGCGCCTCTCATGGACTGGGCCTTGCCTTCGTAAAGATGCTGCTGGAAAGAGGCGATCAGGTGGCCGCAACCACAAGGTCGATCGCAAACCTGTCCAGGAATATCACCGCATTGGCAGGGAACTTCCTCCCCCTGCAGGTCGACCTGACGGACGAACATGCAATAGAACAGGCCATCGCCGACACGCATAAAACTTTCGGCCGCATCGACGTGGTCGTCAATAACGCAGGCTATGCGGTCCATGGTCCCATGGAAGAGCTGGGACCCGCAGTCATCGACCGCTGCTTCGCCATCAACACGGTGGCCCCCATGACGGTCATGTACAAGGTGCTCCCTTATCTCCGCCGGCAACGTGCCGGATATATTCTCAACATATCGTCCCTGACAGCTTGCGCCATCGCGGCCGACACTGATCTGTACGCAGCCACCAAACATGCCATCCTGGGCCTGTCGGAAAGGATCATGGAAGAAGTACGGGGCCAGGGGATCAACATCACCGTAGTTGCCCCTGCAGCTTTTCAGGCACAGCTCTGGTCAAAGGAATATTTCACCATGGAGAACGTAAGGCTCCATGACCACGACGAAGTAGCCGCAGGCTTTATCGAGCTGGCCGGCCAGCCTGACCCGCCCCGCATCCTGCTCCTGGACAATCACAAGACTCCCTTAAAACTTGAAAAACATTCAAATAATGAGATACAATTTGTTAGGTAATACAGGCCTTAAAGTATCGGAGCTCTGCCTGGGCACCATGACCTTTGGCGGAAAGGGGATCTATACGGCCATCGGCACGCTCCCCCAGGACGAGGTGGACGCGCTGGTTCGCCACTCCGTGGAAGCAGGCATCAACTTCATCGACACGGCCAATGTCTACAGCGAAGGATTGAGCGAGCAGATGACGGGTACAGCTATACGCAACCTGGGCCTGAAACGCGACGACCTCATCATAGCCACCAAAGTACGCGGCCGCGTAGGCGAAGGCCCCAATCACCTGGGCCTCACCCGCAAGCACATCCTCCAACAGGTGGAAGAAAGCCTCCGGCGCCTGCAGATCGACTATATCGATCTCTACCAGATCCACGGATATGACACACTGACGCCGCTGGAAGAGACCCTTGCCGCACTCGATAGCCTCGTCACCAGCGGCAAAGTGCGCTACATCGGATGCAGCAATCTGTCCGCCTGGCATATTATGAGATCCCTGTCTGTCTCCGAACGCCACGACTATGCAAAGTTCATCTCGCTGCAAGCCTACTACACCATCGCCGCCCGTGATATAGAAAGAGAGATCGTACCTTTATTACTGGATCAGAAAATAGGCCTGATGGTATGGAGTCCCCTGGCTGGTGGCCTGCTCAGCGGCAAATACACCCGCAACAGCGCCCCGGAAGAAGGCCGCCGCGTCAATTTCGACTTCCCGCCCGTCAATAGGGACAAGGTCTATGATGTCGTCGATGTCATGCAGGAAATAGCAAAGGCCAGGGACGTCTCCGTAGCCCGCATCGCCCTCGCCTGGTTATTGCACCAGCCCGTGGTCAGCACCATCGTCATCGGCGCCAAAAGACCGCAGCAGCTGGAAGACAATCTTGCAGCCATCCACCTGAAACTAGACCCCTCCGAATTGGAAAAGCTGGACACCGTCAGCAAACTGGACCCCGAATATCCCGGCTGGATGCTGGAATACCAGGGCAAAGACCGTAGATGGGATCGCTCTTAACAACACAAGCGGTCTTAACATCACAAGCGCTCTTAACACACATAGAACAACTACAAACAAAAGCAAACAGCAATGTCGACCACCGAAACCATCGCAGACTTCTATCGCAATAAATGCCTGGGCATACCCGACAACCTGGAAAGGGAGGTAGGCCACTTCAACGCATTCAAAATAGAGGACCTGGCCCTGGTGAGCAAACAACCCGTCACCTATGCCCGCAGGGATTATTACAAGATCTCCCTCATGCGCGGCCATCACATCTATCACTATGCTGATAAGAGCCTGGAGGTCACCGGACCGGCATTGCTGTTCTTCAACCCCCGCGTTCCGTATACCTTCGAGAATGTAGATGATCATAGCAACTCAGGCTATTTCTGCATCTTCAAGGAAGAATTTTTCAGCGAACATATGCGCGTCAGCCTGCGCGAGCTGCCCATGTACGCCACAGGCGGCAAGCCCGCCTATATGCTCGACGCCGTCCAGGATAAGAACGTGAGCCATGTCTTTGAAAAAATGCTGGAAGAGCTCCGCTCCGACTATCGCTTCAAATACGATCTCATCCGCAATTACATCATGGAGATGGTGCACCATGCCCTGAAAATGCAGCCGGCAGAAGCCCTCTACCAGCACAAGGATGCCAACGCAAGGATCACGGCCGTATTCACCGAGCTGCTGGAACGCCAGTTCCCCATCGAATCCTCTTCGCAACAATTCACCCTCCGCAGTGCCAGGGACTTTGCCGAGCAGCTGAATGTCCACGTAAATCATCTGAACCGTGCCATCAAGCTCAGCACAGGCAAGACGACCACGGGCCATATCTCTGAAAGACTGGCCAGCGAAGCCAAAGCCCTGCTCAAACATACAGATTGGAATATTTCCGAGATCAGCTACTGCCTGGGTTTCGAAGAGCCGGCCCATTTCAACCACTTCTTTAAAAAACAAACCCATATGACCCCTTCGGCATTCAGAGGCTAGCGTCCACCAGCTGCTTTAATTCTTTGAACCTCGCCTCCCTGTTCTCATGCTTTATATAGAAGGCCATCAAAAAAGCACAGTATCCTTTTTCATGGTCCACCCATGGCACGCTCCCAAACAACCCGGGACTGGTCACCGTCGTACCCGAAGGTCGCAGGACCCATTCTCCATAACCATACCCTAACTGCGCCATCGGCACAGGCGAATACGCAACCTTTACATCCGGATCGATCCTGTCCTTTTCCATCTCCGCCACACTATTTTCGCTCAGGATCCGGTGCCCCTGGAACGAGCCTTTCCCTAAGATCATGACAAGGAAGTTCAAATAATCCTCCGGCGTGCTGCTGGCGCCTCCTGCCGGCAAGGCCACCCTCCCCTTTCCAAAGTCCGTATGTTTCATACCCAGCGGCCGGGCGATCCGTTCCGCAAAAAGCGTTTCAAAATCCGCCCCTCCGATCTTCTCGATGACAGCCCCGGCTATCTGTAATCCTGCATTGCTATAATGGAAAACTTTCCCGGGCGACCCTTCCATCGGCATCGCTGCGATATATTCCATCGCTTCATCCATATTACCAACCTTCCGCATCTCCTTGATGCTCTCCTTCAAAGGCGGCTCATCGATCCCCGTAAGATGGCTGAGACATTGACGCACAGTGATCATCCCCTTTCCATGGGCGGAAAGCACCGGCAGGTATTTACCCACCGTGTCGGAAAGCTGCAGTTTGCCCTCATCTACAAAAGTCATTATCAGTGCAGCGCTCAGCCACTTGCTGCAGCTCGCCATCGGCTGACGGGTTGACAAGGTGTAATCGCCCAGTTCCGCCTCCTTATGCTGACGCCGGGCGATGAATTTGTTCACCATTTTCTGTTTCCTGGTCATCTCGTTGACCGACTGGCTATACATCAGCTTATTATCCTTCCACACCACCAGCATGGCCCTCCCACCCATCTCTTTTACATGGTCCTCCATCCACTGGTCCAGCTTATCCGTGCCTTGCGCATGCCCGGCCAAAGCCACCACGGCAAACAAAATTGCTATGCCCGTATTTTTTACCAACATAGCCGTATTGACCAGGAAAAACAATCGGGGTTTAATATCTTTAATCTACCATGAGTAAACCCATCTGCTATTTGTTCGCCTTGCTGGCTTCAGTGATCTCCCTTACAGCAAAGGCCCAGCTTTCATCATCCGAAAAAAAAGCCATCGGCTACATCACCACCCATATGGACAGCACCATGCAGCTGCTGATAGAGACCGTCAACATCAACAGCGGCACGCTGAACATTGCAGGTGTCAAAAAGGTCGGGGCCATATATGCGAAGGAGCTGGAAAAGCTGGGCTTCACCATCGAATGGGTAGCCGAACCCGACTCCCTCCACCGGGCAGGGCACCTGGTAGCAATCCACAAAGGCAAAAAAGGTAAAAAGCTCTTCCTCATCGGCCACCTGGACACGGTCTTCGAGCCTGATATGCCCGCGGGCCCATATACGATCCTGAATGACTCCACTGCCACAGGCCAGGGGGTCAACGATATGAAAGGCGGTGACGTGGTAATGATCGCAGCCCTGCAAGGCCTGCAGGCGGCCGGACTACTGAAGGACCTGAACATAGTAGCTTATTTTACAGGCGACGAGGAAAGGTCCGGCTTCCCGCATCATGTAGCCAGAAAAGATTTCATCGAAAGGGCGAAGACCTGTGACATAGCCCTCGGCTTCGAGTCAGCCATGGGACTTCACACGGTAGCCGCCGCCCGCCGTGGCGCCAGCGGCTGGTCCCTGGACATCACCGCCCGTACAGGGCATTCCTCCCAGGTATTCACCGACTCGGCCGGCTTTGGCGCCATCTATGAGGCTGCCCGCATCCTCAACACTTTCAGGGAACAACTGGGGCATGAACAATATCTCACTTTTAACCCCGGTCTCATTGTCGGCGGCTCCGGGATGAAGCTCACGGACCAGGACGCCCGGGGCGAAGTCCTGGGCAAAACCAATATCATTGCTCCTTCCGCACACGTGACAGGCGACCTGCGTTTCCTCTCCGAAGCGCAAAAGAATGCCGCCCGTGAAAAAATGAAGGCCATCGTCGCCACCAGCCTCGCCGGCACCCGGGCTGTCATCAGCTTCACCGACGGCCTCCCGTCCATGGAACCTACGCCAGGCAACCTCGCATTGGTCACCCAGCTGGACAAGGTCACCCATGATATCGGCATCGGCGAAACAGTAGCAGGCGACCCCGGCGCCAGGGGTGCAGGCGATATCTCGGACGTAGCCCAATACATGGATTGCCTCGACGGACTGGGAGCCTCCGGCAGCGGCGCCCATAAAGCAGGAGAAACGATCAATCTCAAAGAATACCCCGCCCTCATCCAGCGTGCCGCGATCTTTCTCTACAGGCTCGGGCGCTAAAACGCCCGGACGGCACATATATATAAATAGTTGAAGTGAAAAAACGGCCCTAAAATCTTCATTGGAATGCCAACTCTATTGACAACTGAACCCTTGATTTCGATGCATAACCACCATATCCAGCTCAAAAAACATATTGGATCTTTTCAAATACAAACGCAAACCCGCTCTTCCACACTCACCCCTGGGCAATTAACAAACTATGGGTAAAACAATCCCCAGTCCTAACATCGACCAAAAACTATAAGACCCTGAAAACCCATTACTTCCCGATTGGCAAGTTTTTAGATAAGGGTAAGGCAAAACCATTTATATGACACGCATAAAGAACATATTGGGTTTTACCCTATTAGTCGGCGTGATGGCGGCTACTTTATCCAGCTGCTATGAAAGTCATTATTACCACCGCAATCATCATCATACACGCGGATGGTACGACAGACATCACACGCCTCCACCCGCAGGCGTTGACTTCAACGTAGATATTCACAACTAACGCAGCCATTCAAAACTAGTATACGGATACCACCAACAAGCAGACCCCGGAAGTCATTATCCCGGGGTCATTTTTTTTCATCAATTCTTCAGGTTGATCAGGTTCACCACCACTTTCGCCATCATATCCTTTTCTTCCGGCTTACTTTCAGCGATCATCAGCGTCAATGCCACCAGCGCATTATCTGCAATTTTCTTCGACCCATCCGGCCTGTAAAGGATACTGTTCTTTTCCAGGAACCACACAAACAGGAAAGCCGCTATCCGCTTATTCAATCAGAAAAAGAGTGATTCTTAATGACGAAATACAAAAGATTAGCTGCCTTCTCCTCCACGCTCGGGTATAGATCCTTTCCTCCAAACGTCTGGTAAATAGCCGCCAGCGAACCCTGGAACGACTCATCCTTCTCATTCCCAAAAAGGCTGCTCCCGCCAAACTTATCCTTCAATCCCTTAATAGCCTTCATTGCCTCCGGGTAATTGATCTGGAACAGCTCCTCTTTCGTCGTAGCGCCTATCTGCAACACCTGGTGATCATATTGGTCCAGCACATCCAGCGCATACGTATAATCCGTGATCACTTTCAACAACCCCGTCGCCTCCTCCATATTCAAAGCCTTTCTTTCAATGACATTTCCCAACAGTTTCACCGTCTGCCGCAATTCATCCAACTGCCGCGACTGCTGCTGCATCCGGTGTTTGTCAATAGCATAACCCTTTGTAAGATAATCCTTTAGTGTCTTGTTAGCCCAGATGCGGAACTGCGTACCCCGCGGAGATTTCACCCGGTAACCGACAGAAATGATGACATCCAGAGAATAGTGATAAGTAGGCTTCTTAATAAATTCGGCATTTCCGAATTTGTTCATAGTATCCTTAATCTCAAGCTCTTTTTCACTATAAATATTCTTAATATGCTCATTAATGGTTGATTTTGCTTTTTGAAACAAATCAGCCATTTGTTCTTGAGTTAGCCAAACCGTCTCATTTTCCAATTTGACCTCGATCTGATCCATCTCAGGCCCTGCCTGATAAAAGACAATATTCCCTCTCTCTTCCATAAAATGAAATTTAAAAGTTAAAGTAAAAATGGGCACCAATTACCCTAAGAGTGAGACAACGAAGAAGAGAGATATAAATATACTAAAAACATTAGCGCATAAAAAATCTTTTTGACAACACATAAACCATCACACCCACAAACACCACCTGCATGATCCCCACGGCCAACAACTCCATGCTCGTCCATTGCAAATACACATTAAAACTATCCCAGTCGATAAAAGCAGAATACCTCCTCGGCATCCCCGCAAGCCCCGACGCCATGCCCCGCCACAAAAGCAAATAACATCCCACAAAGCTCACCCAGAAATGAACATACCCCACAATTCTAAGCGGCCTCCTGTCAAACGATCCCGAAAAAACATAATAGCCCCCAGCCACCAAACCCAGAAAGATCGCCATACCATACATCACAAGACTCTTTGCCAACACATAATAAGTATCATGCAACGAAATATCTACCGTCTCATTCCCCCATTGATAATAGATCCCACCGATAAACCAGATCAAACTTCCCGTAACAAACAAGACCGCCGGCATATAACCTTTATCACTGCCCCATCGATCCTTCATCCGCCTGATCCCCTTAACCAGGAACGCAAATACAATGATAAAAAACACCATAACAAGTACATACCACACCAGAAAAGTCCCCCCCATGGCAATCGCGAAATGGGTCAATTGCGGCAATACCATAAGTACCGCAGCCACCACAACAGCGACAACCAATATGCCTAAAATTTTTCTCATATCTTATTTCAGCTTACGCACCTCCACTCCTTCCTTCGTGATCGTCACAGGCCGTATCAACCCATCCCCATCAAACTCCAGCTTATCGATACAGGTCACCCTGTGATTCGCATCCGTCTCCCCCAAAGGTCTCCGGTGATAAACAATATAATAATCATCCGACCCCGGGATCTGCAGCACGGAATGATGCCCCGCCCCGGTCGCCACTTTCATATCCTGCTGCAATATTTTACCGATCCGCTTAAACGGCCCCACAGGACTATCCGCCATCGCATAAGCTACCGAGTAATCAGGACCACCCCATCCACCTTCCGACCACATGAAATAATATTTACCCTTGCGACAGATCATATAAGGACCTTCCACATAACCTTCGGGTGTGATCTCCCTGAACGTCACGCCATCCGCAAATGGAACAACGCCCGTAAAGTCAGGCTTCAATCGGACAATATTGCAATGACGCCACCCGCCATAGATCATATACCATGAACCATCCTTATCATGAAAGACGGCCTGGTCGATCGGCTGTGCCCCATTGTGAAATTTATCGATCAGCGGCTTACCTAAATAATCCTTATAAGGCCCCTCCGGCCGGTCCGCCACGGCAACCCCGATCCCGCCCACCGTCGAGTCGTTCTGAATATCATTAGCGGCGAAGAAGAAATAATATTTACCGTCCTTCTCAGTGATCGCAGGCGCCCACATCGCCCGCTTAGCCCAACGGATAGCACCCGTATCGACAATACGCCCGTGTTTCTCCCAATGAACAAGGTCCGGAGAAGAGAAGGCATCGAAGAAAACCTGGTCTTTATATTTTGCCGAATACGTAGGGTATACCCAGTAGTTATGACCGAAGACAGCCGTTTCCGGGTCTGCGTACCAGCCCGGGAAGATAGGATTGCCCGAACGCGACTGGGCATTGGACAACTGAGCCAGCGAAAGAAGAAGTATACAGATCGGGATGCGCATAGGAATGATTGAGGGATGAAGATACGCCAAACACGCCAATCTGTCCGCATCTCACGCCAACCCATAGATACGAACCCCCACCCGCCTAATTTTACCAAAAAAAATGAAAATGACAACCCTCCTCTGCACGCTGCTGACGATCATTACGCCCATGATCCTAAGGTCCCAGACAACGATCCCCGAATCCGAGATCCAATCGATCACACGCGTCAACAAACAATATGGAGAAGCTTTTGCGAAGAACGACTCCGCGCTCTTTCTCGATTGTTATGCCGCCGAAGCCTGCATCCTGGCGCCCAACGCCCCAGCGCTCTGCGGAACAAAAAAACTGCAATTCTTTTACAGGGCGGCCTACAACACGGGCATGAGGAATATCGTCTTCACGACAGCTAACTGGTACGGGTATACGGGAGATTACGTCACCGAGCAGGGGACCTACCAGCAGTTTGATGCGAACAACACACCCATCGGCACCGGAAAATACCTGGTGGTATGGCAGCGGCTGGCGAAAGGATGGAAAATGCTGAGGGATATGTTCAATACAGACGGGATGCCAAAGAAAATGTAATGGGCGTGCCCCTTCGGGTCGGGCTTTTCGTTGCAACTCCTCGTCTCATTCTTCGACTGCGGGGTTTTCACTGCAATCCCTCACGCGGATTGCTTAGTTGTCCGGGCTATCCACAGAACTTCGGCGGAGCTGCGTTCCTCGCTCCTTCTCGTTCGTAACCTTCGTCGGAGTGACATTCAGTCACTCCTTCCTCGGTTATCCCTCACGCGTCGGGCAGAACTTCGCCCTCTTATATACTCTTGCGGCGTCACCCCCATCCACTTCTTAAAAGCCCTCCCAAAGGCCCCGGCATCAGCGTACCCCAGCATGAATGACACCTGCTTGACAGACTGCTCTCCCGCACTTAAATAATCAATAGCCAGCTCCTTCCTCACCGATTCAGCCAGTTGCTGATAACGCACCCCTTCCTCTCTCAGCTTACGTTGCAAGGTCCGAACGCTCATATGCAGACTGGCGGCCATTGCACCCAGCTCCGGCACGCCTAAATAACTATTCCCTTTCATCAGCTGCACCAGCCGGCGGGAAACCGAATGCACATCGGGATATTGCCGGTTCGATGCCGCCAGCCGCTCCACCAGCACCTGCTGCAATGCATAATTGGCCGTCAGGATCGGCTCCTGCAAAGACGCATAAGGAAAGGCCATCACATGATCGGTCCCGTCGACTACCTCGCTGATCCTAAAGACCCGTTGATACTCCGGCAGGTCCTCCGGCGAACAAGGCAGTTGCACAGATGCCGGCTTCATCTTCACCAGCAGCAGCCCATCCATCTCATGCAGCACAAACGCCATTGAAAGCTCCAGTATGTGCTTCTTCAGCACAGGAAAGCCCTGCAGTCGCTCCGCAAAAGGCAGCAGCCTGACCACAAATCCGTCCGGCCGCGCCGCCACCGTCAGGTCAAATAGGTCGGTGAGCAAGGGGGTGTAAGCGGCACAGTTCTCCAGCGCCTCCCCGATCGTCCGGCTGTTCCGGATCACCGCCCCGACAATACCCAGGGCCGCCAGCTGCAGCAGTTCCCCAAAATGCAACCCAAACAGCCTGTCGCCTGACAAGGCCACCGCAGCTTCAAAAAGGTCATTCAGCTGCCGGGTGCTGATGGCCACAGGCTCCTCCGATCGCAACAAGGCGAGGTCGATCCCTCCACGCCTGCACAATATTTCAGCCGGAATATCCTGCTGGGCGGCATAGGAAATAAGACTTACAACAAGGTTCTTTTTGACGTCGGCCATATAAGATCACCTCAACAACCATCGCCTCAATTGGTTGCCCGATCTGAGGCATAAGATCCTATATCCCTGTATATCCATCATTTATCACGAAAATCTTCCCCAGGACCCAAGCAGGCAAGCATCATATTATATAATTATATATATAATAAATATCTGCCCCTAATCTGAACATAATCTATTTTAAAACCCCTTTATTATTTTTTTAATAATTTTTAAGCTTAAACCCCTCTTCTGGCGACCCGAAATATTCATATTAAAAATTTATAATATTTTTAAATATAAAAAATTTTATACTTTCGTCTTGCTGTAAAGTGCATTAAAAAGGTATTGCTTGCTGCTCTTCATCTCCGATGGATGACCCCAGGTAATACCTTTTGCACCACCTCCAATATCTGTTAAGGCAACGAGCTATTCAAATAGTCTGCTGGGAAACTTACTAACTGACCTGACCCATTAAATCGAAATAGTAAGTCATTCAATCACATAAAAAAACAGTGCACTATGTCCATTGCAAAACTCGAGTATATCTGGCTCGATGGATATCAACCCATCCAAAGTTTGCGTAGCAAAACAAAGATCGAAAAAGACTTCTCCGGTAAACTGGAAGATGTCCCTATGTGGAGCTTCGACGGCTCATCCACCGAACAAGCCCCCGGCGGCTCTTCGGATTGCATACTTCAACCCGTATACCTGGTGAAAGACCCGCAGCGCAAGAACGGCTACCTGGTAATGTGTGAAGTACTGAGCCCCAATGGCAAGCCCCACCCCAGCAATGGCCGGGCATTGATCGACGACGACGACAACGACTTCTGGTTCGGGTTCGAACAGGAATATTTCCTCTGGAATCCCGAAACTGATAAGCCCATCGGCTTCCCCGAAGGCGGCTACCCCCGTCCCCAGGGCCCTTACTATTGCTCCGTTGGCGCCAAGAACGCCTATGGCCGCGCAATGGTGGAAGAACACCTGGACGCCTGCCTCGAAGCTGGCCTCAATGTGGAAGGTATCAACGCCGAAGTTGCCACCGGCCAATGGGAATTCCAGATCTTCGCCAAAGGCGCTAAAGAAGCCGGTGACCAGGTCTGGATCGCCCGCTATCTGCTGGAACGCATCGGTGAAAAATATAACATCGCCATCAACTGGCATTGTAAACCCCTGGGCAACCTGGATTGGAACGGCAGTGGCATGCACGCCAACTTCTCCAATACCCTGCTCAGGACCGCTGGCAACCGTGACGCTTACGAAAAGGTCTGTGAGGCCTTCCGCCCCGTCATACAGGAACACATCGACGCCTACGGCCCGGATAACCACCTCCGTCTGACTGGCAAGCACGAAACAGCCGCTATCGACGAATTTAAATACGGTGTCTCTGACCGTGGTGCATCCATCCGCATCCCTATCGCCACCGTTGAAAGAGGTTGGAAAGGCTGGCTCGAAGACCGCCGCCCCAACAGCGCTGCCGATCCCTACAAAGTAGCAGGTCGCATCATCAAAACGGTAAAAACCGCCAAGGTGGTTGAAGTAGAACTGGTCGCCTAAAAACAACCAACAAATACATCAGGGGAAGTGTTAGCAATAACGCTTCCCCTTTTTTTATAGAAAAGACCACAAAACACATAATTAATCCATTCCCCCAAACCTTTCAAACCCTTAATTTCGCCAAAAAATAAACAACCCATGTCCAGATTCAACATGGCCAAAGTCCAACCCGACGCCTACAAAGCCATGGCCGCCCTCAATAAATATGTCGCAGATTCAAATATAGACCGGCTCCAGCAGGAACTGATCCGCATACGCGCCTCACAGATCAACGGTTGCGCTTACTGCGTCAACCACCACGCAAAGGACGCCCGCAAACTGGGAGAGACAGAACAACGCATCTACCTCATCAGCGTCTGGCGGGAAGCAAAAAATTTATTCTCGGAGGAAGAACAGCTCCTCCTGGCCATGACAGAAGAGATCACGCTGATCCACCAAAACGGACTGAGCGATGAACTCTACGACAAAGCCATTCAGTACTTCGGCGAAGAGAAAACCGCTCAGGTCATCATGACGATCATAACCATCAATGCGTGGAACCGTATTGGAGTTGGGTTAAATATGCATCCTGAATAGACGCTCTACAGCCTTACAACGCTTTACAAGCTCTTGATCGCTTTTACCAACGCGTCAGCCTCGGCTTGCACAATGTCGGTAACATCCCCATCACCCGTGCAGGTAAGCACGTACTTGACCACTTTCTTGTCATCCGTACGTTTGATGGAGAAGTTCTTGTATTTGGCCTCGTCGCCGTTGGACCCGCTCTTCAGGGCAGTCAGGCCTTTTTGGAAATACCGCAATTGTGTGAGGTCCCCGAATTTCAGCGTGGACATATTCACGCTCTTCGGGTATTGTTTATCTCGGAAGGATAGTAAGTAAATGGTGTCGGACTCTTTGATGATCCGCTGCAATTCCAGCGGCCAGTCGCCCGTGCGCAGTTCCGCCAGGGTAATGGTGGACGTATTCGTAATAGTGAATTGAGCCTTGGCCTTTGTAATAAAGATACAGGGTAAGAATAGAAGTAAGAAAATAAGCTTTTTCATAAAGGTCATAATTTCAAAGGTATTTGGAACAACTATTTTACAGTAAACTAAAACGCCTGGAAAACACATTTATTGTGCTTGCATCCTCGCTTAAACGCCGCTAAAAGCCCCTGATAGCCTTTGACATTGCATCCGCTTCCGATTGACGGAAGTCGGTGGTCGAATACTTCGTTTTCAGTATATACCACAGGCCGTCGAACTTCTTGTCGGCCCGCTTGATGGAGTAAGTGGTAAATCGGGCGATGTCTCCGTTATTGCCTGTCTTCAACGTGGATAAAGCCTTGTCGAAGTACCGCAGCTGCTCGATGTTCGGGAATGGCAATGTATCCAACACCACTGAATTCATGACGCCCTGGTCCCTGAAAATAAGGGAATAGGTTGCACCTGAAGATTCGAGGTTGATGGGCCACTCGCCCGCACGGATCTCTATGGAGTTGTCGGATCCGGACCTGCCGGCAAGGGGAAGGAGCAGTATGCTCAGAATAAGTTTTTTCATACAATAATTGGATGTGCCAATATAAAAAGAAAGATTTGAAAATCCAAGCCTCTCAATGCCTTCTGAGGTATAGCACATCCCAATATCAATGCCCAATTTCGTGCCGGAATTTGATCTCTTATTGCGACCGCTCCATATGCGTAGATACCATCTTCCGCCCCCTCCTTAAACCGCTTGATGACGCGCTGCATCGGCCAGAGCACCGTCCCATCAGGCAGCACGACCTCCGCATCGACCTCCCCTTGTGGGAGCCATCATCCAAATATTATTTTGCCGTTGCGATCCGTATATTCCGGTACTCGATAGGCCCATGATCGCCTTGTAAATAAATGGACCCCGGCTCACCTTCCCTGCTATCCAACGCGCCCCCTGTGATCCCCGGTATCTCCTGGTTGCAGATCACCGTCTTGCCATTGAACACCACCGTTACCAATCGGCCCACCAGGGTAATATCATACGTCTGCCAGACCCCCGCGCCCTTTGACGCATTTTCACTGGGGGTCAGGAACCCATAAACACCGCTGATCTGATCGAATGCGGGATGCAGCCCTTCCCCGTCCTCTATCTGCACCTCATAACGCCCCCGTAGATATACACCGCTGTTGCTGCCGGCAGGGCACCTGAACTCGATGTGCAATTTGAAGTCGGAATACTTTCCGTCTGTTACGATATTCGCTCCGGAGTGCGGGCTGCGTAATACACCGCTTTCCGCCAGCCATTGATTCTTCCCCGCTGCATGCCATCCCTTCAGGTCATGTCCATTAAAAATGCTCACCGGCGCACCCCACACGGGCGGCTTGGCACGTTTCAAAGAAGGAGCCCGCCGGCCCACCCATTGATATTCCTTCCCATTGGGCGCTATCATGGTACCCACCAATGAATCTCCCTGCAGGGTACCCTCGACAGTCAGGTCCTTGTCCTCCTTCTCCCATTGCGGCGGTATGGAAAAGCTGATCTTTCCCTGGTTATAGTTGATCTTCGAAATAGGCCGGGCGCTCCCGCCTCCACCCACAAACCTTCCTACCAGCGTACTAAATCCCGACAGCTGGATCTCCAGCCAGGAAGGTGTCTCCCGTTCCGCTGAATGCACAATGATATCCCACCGGCCGATGACATCACTGACAGTATCCACAGGCGCTGCGTTAGCAGCAGCCACTCCGGCCCATAAACCAAAAACAAGCAATATTCTTTTCATATGAGTTCATTGAAGAATTGAATATACGGCAAAATAGAATATTAGCCACACCGTGCCATACAGCTTTCAAAACCCGCCGTTGGGCAACTGCCGTCCACCCACTTCCATTTTATTGCTTTCTTGCATCACTCCCCACCACCCGAAGGCCATCATTTTTTCATAACAAACCTTTTACAATGAAAAGAGCCCTGCTCCTTGCCGGTGTACTCATCGCACTGTCCAATCTCGCCAGCGCCCACATCTGGCGCGTCAACAACGATCCGTCAAAATCCGCCGACTTCACCCTTATCAACGATGCCATTGCGGCGGCAGCACCCGGCGACACCATTCATATCGAACCGTCCGCCACAGCCTATCCCAACTTCCTCCTCAACAAACGCCTGGTCATCCTGGGCAACGGCTATTTCCTGGGCGGCGGCAACCTCCAGGCCGATAAGGACAGCAGCGTGTCCAATGGCATGGTCGTCGACAGCAGCTCAGCAACAGCCAATGGCAGCGGCAGCTTCATCGCAGGCATGACATTCAACAGCATGTCCTTCCTGCATAATGTCCACGACGTTACCCTCACCCGTTGTCATATCATAGGGCAGGTCAACATCACGGCTTTCGACAGGCCCACCACAGGCATCATCATCACAAAGAATTTTATAGGATCCTTCATCGTCTCCGCATTCCTCACCGCACAGGTGACGGCTACCATCGAAAACAATATCTTTTCCAACGCCACAGGCACCTCCGGCGCCTCCATCAACCTGGATGCCAACGTCACAGGCCTGTTCCGCAACAATACCGTCAATTTCATCCAGGGCATGACCCTGAACAATTTCTACATTGCCAACAATGTATTCATCACCACTACCATGGCCGCCATCACCGGTGGTAACAACATCATCCGGAACAACTCATTCGCCGCACCCACCGTCACCAACGTAACGGATGGGGCAGACGGCAATCATACCAACGTCGACATGTCCACCCTGTTTACTGGCAGTACGTCCGCAGGCTATGGAGACAGCCGTTTCCAAACGGCCGGCCCGGGCGTCCTGCGCGGTACAGGTGAGACCATCGGAGGCATTACACCCGACCGGGGCGCCTACAACACCGTGGCCACCACGGACTCTTACCGCACCAGCGGTATCCCGCCGATCCCCGCAATCTATCGGCTGACAGTACCCATCTCCGTCGACCCCTCCGCCACCACCATGGACATCATTCTAAGCACACGCAGCAATAATTAAACCGGACATCATGAACGTACGCACCATCCTGCCTGTAGCAGCCTTCCTGGCCGGAAGCCTGCTCTCCTCCGCCCAACCAGCTTATTCCCCGGCTCCCGCGCCCCCTCCGCAAGTCACCGCCATCGAATGGTTCATCGACAACGACCCGGGGTTCGGCAACGCCGCGCCCTTGTCGCATACCAGCGCCCCGGATATCGCATCCCTCATGGCCACCATACCTCTAACATCCATCTCCCATGGGGTTCACCGTATCTTCGTCCGTAGCCAGGATGCTTCCGGCAACTGGAGCCTGACAGCAGCCGGCACCTTCGAGAACCTTCATCCCGCATACACACTCAACGCCGCTGCCCCGCTCCCCATCACGCACCTGGAGGTCTTCTTCGACAACGACCCGGGATTCGGCAACGGTATCATACAAACAGTCACTCCGGGCACAGATATCTCCAACCTCACACTCTCCCTGGGCATAGACACCCTGTCCAAAGGCCCCCACCAGCTATTTCTCCGCGCCCCCGGCAGCCTCACAGCCAGTGCAGGTTTTGCAAACGATGTACCCCTCCCCCTCACCTGGCTCTACGCAAAAGGAGAGATCATAGACGGACAATCCCACCTCAGCTGGGCCACCGCCGAAGAACGCAACACAAAAAGCTTTGAAATAGAACATAGTCCCGATGGCCATACCTACACCACCATCGGCACCACCCCCGCCGCCGGCAATAGTACACAACCCCGCGAATACACATATAACCACACCACTCCCGCCCCCGGCACCAATTACTATAGGATCAAACAGATCGACCTGGACAACAAATTCACTTATTCCGGCATCATCCCGCTATTTTACAACCCCACCCTCACCCAAACAACCGTGGTACCCAACCCTTTCAGCAGCAACCTCACCATCGTACTATCCACACCCGCGGACCGATCTATGCTCACCATCTACAACACCGCAGGCATCCCCCTGCTCAAAACCCAGCTACCCGATGGCACACGCCAGCAAAACCTTGATCTGGGGGCCTTCCCGGCAGGCATCTACTTCCTCCAACTGAAAAGCGGTACACGCCTGGAAACGCTCAGGCTCCTGAAAAAGCCCCTATGACCGGGCAAGCCTTCCCCGTTTGATCCGAAGGTTCGAATCCCTCCCTCTCCGCTGAATTTATACGAATTGATTTTCAGTGATTTATGAAGCATTTTCAATCACTTGGATCTCCCGAACCTATGCATCAAAGGCGTACAAATCGATGCAAATGATTCAAGAAGGTTCGTTATTCGGTTCGTTAATGGTCACCTCTTCATGCGAACCGAATGCATTAATTTGAATTGTTTTAACTAGTAAGAGATGTAGTGTTGGTGTTCACTAAATCTCTCACAATGCACACCAAACTCCACCACCTCTTTTTCTTAAAAAAGACCAAAAAGCACCAACGCAAACCTTTTGCAATTTACTTGCGTATTACTATTGACGGCAAGAGAGCCGAGCTCTCCACTGGTAAATCAGTTGAACGAAATGCCTGGATGTCAAGGACAGGCAGGGCGAAAGGCTTTTCCCAAAAAGCAAAGCGCCTCAATAACGAACTCAGCTTAATAGAGTTTAGTCTACTGGAGGCGTATCACGCAATGATTCGGCGAAGAGAAACAATCACATCCCTATCGCTAAAGAAGCATTACTTAGGGGTTGAAGAGGAACCCAGAATGCTCGTCGGCATTTTCCAACAACACAACCTCCGAATGGCCGAGCTCGTTCCCAAAGAATTTGCCCCTGGCACTTTGGAGAGATATAAGACCAGTTTGTCCCACACCATTGAATTTATAACGTGGAAATATGGTGCGGCCGATATGAATATTGTGCAAATCGACCATGAGTTTATCTCCGATTTTGATTTCTTTCTTCGTCATGCCCGCGGCTGTTCCAACAATACCACTGTTAAATATCTCAAGAATTTCAGAAAAATAATCCGCCTCTGTATCGCGAATGGCTGGCTAAAGAAGGACCCTTTTGCCATGTACCGGGCAAAAATTGTCCAGATCCAACGAGTATTTCTTTATGAGGAAGAATTACGGGCTCTCATGAATAAAGAGCTTTCAATCGACCGGCTCATCCGGGTAAGAGACATTTTCCTTTTTTGCTGTTTTACCGGTCTTGCTTACGCAGATGTGCGTAAAATAGGACCACAAAATCTCTTTACGGATGAAGATAACCGACCATGGCTATCGGTCAACCGCACAAAGACTTCAACTCCTTCAAATGTTCCACTGCTGCCGGCAGCCTTTCAAATTATCGAGAAGTACCAGGAGCATTCTTATTGTAAAGCGAAGAACCGGCTTCTCCCAGTTCTAAGTAACCAAAAAATGAATAGCTATTTGAAAGAAATTGCTGATTGCTGTGGGATCAGAAAAGAGCTGACTTTTCATACTGCAAGGCACACCTTCGCGACAACTGTCACCTTGAATAATCATGTCCCGATTGAGAGCGTTTCAAAGATGCTCGGTCATAAAAATATTTCCGCCACTCAGCATTACGCTAAACTACTAGATAAAAAAATACTTCATGATATTCAACCTCTTTTTCTGAAGTATTAAGCAGATGGTTTTGAATCAGGAAAGGGGACGAGTAAATGACAGGTCATCTACAATTAAAGTGAAAAGGCCAATTTCTCTTTCACATGCTTTTTTTCGTTTTCTATTAGATCTTTATTATGCTTCAATTCATAGGCTCTGTCCTTTTCCAGCAGTCTAAACCACATGACAGCGGGGAAATTCCGGTTGGAATGGATCTCTAGCCGGATGATAAGTTTTTCAGTAGGTTTTCGATGTTGGTTGATCACTTGGCTGAGTTCAGTGGGGTCGACATCGATCTCTCCCGCGAATTGCTTATTTTTCTTTTGCAGCCGGGTGATGTATTCTCTTAGAAAGAAGGCAAACGAATACTCTTTATTGAATTTCTCTGAAAGAAGATAATCTTCAATCAAATATTTCAACTGAAGTAGTTTCGAGATCAGTCGGGTTGTTTCAGATTGCTTGCCGGAAACTTCCTTGCGGTGTTGGCGAAAAGCCTCGAGTAAGACTTCCCGGTCCTTGGCGTCCCTGGATCCAGGGAAAACAAACGATTCGGCGATTTCTTCCGGTGTGTAGGCCTTTTCGATGTCTTTTAATGATTTCATACGAGTGTGCATTTTACTTCTATTCAATTCAAGAACTCCTTACTAATCCAGATATTTCTTGATCAGCCGGAGCGCGTCACGGGTGTTTAATTCCATAAACCCGTCGGGTCTGTCAGCGGTTCTAATCGGCACATAGGTAAATCCATACGCCGCGGGATAATGGCTTATCAAATAGGTTTTGGGTGTTAGAAATATCCATCCATCATACCCCCGCTTAAAAGATTCCCGGCAGGCGAAGGCAATCAAGCATCCAGCAACATGATCCAGTTTCTTGTTAACCCGTCGATTCTCCACACCTACCTCCAGCAAATCGATCTCAATGGCATTGATCCCTTCGCCGGGATGATCTTTCAGGCACATCAGACCAAGGATCGTTTCATCAGTGGTAAGCCTAAGTTTATACACTTCTTTGTTTTTATATTGATTCCAGTCGAAAGAATCGAACCGGATCTTGTCTTTTTTAACGGCCTTGAAGTCTTTGGGCGTCATCGTTTCTATGACAGCCTCGAATTTTTCTCCGGTCGAAATTCCTTCCAGTTGCATTTGTCCTAGATTTTAGCATATACAAATTTATGGAAAAAATTTACAAATATGTAAAGAATTAACAAATTTGTCCATTTTAGCCTCTTTTTGTAACAGGTTGACTAACAAACAATAAGTACCCGGTAGACGGTCAGCCATACAATGTAGGGTGATCGCCAAGCATGATAGGACTAAATTCCGTATTGAATGGTGCGAATATCTGGGCTATAACGGAGATAAGTTCTTGGCAGTAGATAGGAGCTTTTTTAGGACTCGTAAAATGGCAAAAGATAGACGGACAACTTTACCAGACCGGACTAACCGATTCAGGCAAACTGTTCAGTAGGTCCATCGGCACGGCCAAGCAGACCTATGTATTTGGGCAGGTGTTGCTCCCGGGATAGTTCCTCAAAGATATTGTTCATATTAGCGAGCGTTTGCCAACAATTGCCAATCGACCGCCGAGTCTGGAAAATATCCTGACTCAATTCCTGTAAATCCTTGCTCAAGAGCTTCCGAAGCTCGACAATTTGACTTTTCAGGTAACGCATGAGCGGCCAGCCCGAGAAGGTCCAGATATCCAACCCCTCGATCTGCCCGATGAAAAACTGAACGATGGTGATACCCCCCGCAAAGGCTTCGGCATCCGTCCCCTCGAACTCCGCCTGGGAAACGACCGACCAACAAGGCTGTTCGAATAGGTATTCCAGTTCATTTCGTTGATATTGGAACTTCGAGAAGGCGGATAGAAATTTACCCCGCTTGCTGTAAAAAGTCAGCGCCCGCGCTCCTGCTGTGTCTCCCAGGACGTTGAATGTTGGAATATAGAGGGTAACCGTCTCCTGATCCACAAAGCCCGGATGGGACGGCAGCAGATATTTGTCGATATAGTCATTCAGACACAAAAAGTAGGTCTTTCGGGTGGCCAAGTCGACGAGAAAAAGGAGGACAGCCACACTTGTGCCCAGGGTCTGAACGGTGTAGAGCAGGTCGGTATCGACGGAAAATTTGACGACATCGAGCTCTATCCAGCGCGATTTGTCTTCCATCCAGGGTTGCCTGGACACATTAGCAACCGGGTAAACCTTCAGTTTTTCGATTTTGGCGCTCGTCACGGACTTGGCTTGGATATACAGGTACTCACCTAATGTCTCAAACGTATCATCCACCTGCTCAAAGACCTCGATCACTAGGTCGATGCCGTAGTCCGGCTTGTCGAAATTGTGGATGACCCAGTGGCTGGGGAGCACGGAACGGATGATCTGCCTGGACTGTTCCTCCATGATGTGCTGCCGGGGCCGGCGCTTGCGACGGGCGCTTTTATCCTTCTGGGACTGTTCCATCGATTAAAGATACAGATGGTTGACTGTGATACAAAGGGATTCTTAGACATAAAGCACAGCTGGCAATAAATAATTCCCATTCGGCTATAATGATCGGCTAACTAGCAGGAGGCCCTACATATTTGCGTTTACTCCAGGGCAAGGGGATTGATGTTGACCCACAAATCAGGAGCCGTACAGATGACGTCTGTTCCTTCGATTGAAAATGAAGCTTTGATAGCCGGTTCCACCTCTTCCATCTGGATATACTTTTTCAAAACGGCGCTCTTCAGTTGATATTTGGCATCCGGTAGCCCGCAGCAATACCTGATGAAGGAGAAGATGAAGTTGGACACGATATCGCACAGCTGAATAAGATAGGAGCTGGCCGAATCGGTCGGCTGAAATTTGACCAGATGCTGTATACTGGTAGGCCATTTTCCGAGACCCAGTTCTTTTACCATAACACCAAAGGATTTCAGGTAGGCATCTCCGAACATCCGGATGATCTCCAGGTAGTTTAACGGAAGGGAAAACGGCAGGGTACCGGACATCGGAAAATTCGTGTTAACATAATTCAGCACTTTCCCGGTCGAATCCGGAAAATACTCGAGGTGATCGCCCGGGGCGGCCAAGAATTCTCGGTATCGAAAGATTGGGAAAAGCTGGTTTACCCGGTAATAGACCGCGGGCAGGTCCCCCTCCCCGAATGACTGAAACTGCTGCCCCAGATCAGACGTTCTGTCTTCCAGCTTTTTTCTTACGGCGTCCGTCAGCCAGCCCGCGTTCCCCTTAAACCGGTCTTCGGATAAGATCACGGTTTGCAGACCAACCTGTCGGAAGTGCATCCGCTCAAACAACTCCGCCAAAACCGCTTCGTAGACGGGTGATAAAGTTGCCCAATTTTTCCGGGTCAGTTTGTGCGCGTGAAATTCCTTAAAGTTAGGCCCCAGAACTGTTCTATTATTTTGCACGACGGCGGCAATGGCACTCTCCAATTGTTCAACATATCCCGGACTGCCCCAGATCAGCGTAATAATTCGAAATGTTCTTTTATTGCAATAGGCTTCGTCCGCATATATCCGTACAATCGACATCACATTTATTTTAGCGTGAAAAACAGGCGTGGCGCAAAATTGATTCAAAAAAAGTAACTTCGTCGGATAACCATGCCTATGAACTGGAAACGATACGAAGGTCTTGTTTGTCCAGCCACACTTACCCAAAACCGTTTGTTAGCAGTAGTTCAAGGTATGTCCAACACATGTACCTTACAATTATTATGAACTTCTACAAGAGCAACTAATACCTTGTTCAAATCTAATCTTTCACCACGAAACATCAGAGAATTATCAAATGAATTATATCCACGGTGATCATTACCACCAAAACCTCCTCTGATAGACGGATTCATTGCTAAATCGATATAAACGCCATTGGGCCGGTTATCAAACCACTCTTCAATTCGTTCGTCAAAATGTTCGAAATGATTTCTGAATTTTCGATTTGATAGAATATTGTCTGCTTCGACTTTTAGGATCTCTCGCAATCTTTTTCCACGTAATCGATTCTTTCTTGGCCAAAGAATCTTGGATATATTCGCTGCCGAGACCAGTATTGATTGAATTGAGCACCAAACTTCTAAGCGATCAAAATTTTTATGTGTAGCCTGTAATCTTTCAAAGGCTCTTTGTGCAATCTTTGATTGTAGTAAAATCTCACTAATAAAAATCATGTCTTGGAACTCATTCATATGGTGCAAAAGATGAATTGTCACTAACGTTCGAGGCTTGCCGCAGGGCTGGCATTGTTACTGTGTCCGCCCGGCAACTGAAGCCGATTAGAATTACTAATGTTGAAGTTAACAACAAAAAGCTGAATAGTATTCAGTCAAGCCCGATATTACCTGATAGTAGTACAATTGCTGATTTTTATTCCGTCCGACAGCCTTGCGGCAAATCTTTTGTTGCAAGCAGCCCTCTTACCACTTAGTTCTATCAATTTTGTCAAGACCATAAACACTCACGACACGATTGAAGGCTACAATTTAACTTAGTTTCAATGGCAACTTTGAAACTGTCCTGCAGTATTACACCATCCACAACACTTCTTGGATCCCATTGTTGCTGAGTGAAACTTGGTCCGATATTGAGGGAAAGATTGTTTTCAACTAGCATTGCGTTAATTGTGGCTTCAAATTTTATTCTATCGTGGTGATATAATCTTGAAAGAAAAAGCAGCGTTGCATTGATTAGCCAGTTTCCCGGCTATCGTATCGTTAGAAGTAATGGAATTTACTCATCGTTGTGTGGATTTCAGCTATGAACATTCTTCCCGAATCAGATTTCGAAGATCGATTTTTGCACTGTATTAAAACAAAATTTAGTCGTGCGTTCACTTTTTTACCAATTTAATATCGCAAACAGAAAGCTTATCAATAGTTATCATACAACACTTAAATATGCAACCTTGAACAGCATTACTCCACCAAAATAGTCTGACCAATATCTGACTATCTATTTTCGAAATGTCTCATCCGAACTTTCCATTGAGCTCATATATCTAATAAGCACTACCTCAAAAGCTCTTTTGGTTCTGTACCCAAGTCCCCAATTCCGTCATGCTTAAAACCTGCGTGCCAAATCCCAAATATTGATAGACGGCAGCCGACTTGCCTGCCGTTCTTTCATCATTTGTCACGAACAAATCACAATAGCTAGAATAAAAGCAATGGGTTGCATCTGCAGTGAGGTTCATATAACCATGATTAGCTGTAATTTTATCTTTCATAAATCCCGTAAAGTCGAGATGCATGAATAGCGCGAAGATGATTCCTTCCCGATCTTTGTTACCATCATTCATCATTATGTGTGTCGCCTCAATAATCCGCCTTCCGGTAGCCGTCTCTGCCAACATTGGCCACAAAATCGACAGCGGATCTATGCTCCCTGTCAGCTTTCCTGCCATACCCGTTTCCCTTATTGCTTGCTCACGCATTGGCTTATACAACGGAAAATCACTATCGATGACCTCCCCCATTAAAACTGCAAAATCGCACATGAGATTATATACTGTTGGCTCCTTTTCCGACTCGGGAAATAACATCGCAAAAGCTGGATAGTTCTCTCTAAACTTAGCAAGATTGAACCGTTTATCCTTCATTTTCTCATAAGCTGGATTATCGACAACCCATGCCAAATAGTTCACCCTTTTATCGTCAGGATCATGAAATTCCGCGTTGATCTGGTTATCACGAAAAAAGAATTCTTCCGGATCAACCACTTGCACTAACACCTCGCCACCTTCAAGATACTTGGCGATGCGCCGATTTCGTGTAATGTGTCCAATAAACCGCAGTTTTTCGATCGCGCGCTGTTGATCTTTTAAGTACCCCTTGCGCACATCCATTAGATGAGCCGGCGAATAAACAACTTCCGTTTCAATTGCTTGTTCCAAATATTCCTGAATGTCAACAACAACTTTTTGCCAGGAGGCCTCAGCATAGTCCTCCGGATGATGCAGATAGGAAATAATGTTTGAATCAAGATAAATACGAGTCATCCAACAAAGGTAATTATCTTTACCGCTTGAATTTCCACATATACAAGTCGGTTGATTACCAACTACTATGCAATTTACGCAACTATCTAATCTCTGAAATGTCGGTCCCGCCAATATAATTATTGCAAGCCACTGTAGTGAAACAGTCGTACAAACCTTAACGCAAAGAAACCATAACTTTGTCGAAATGAAAGCACAAACAATTGCCAATGAATTTTTAGCGACAAATCCCGCTATTACAAGCTATCCAATTATTCGACAAACGGCGATGTCTGACTTTGCTTCGACATATTCACTGCCACTTAACAATTATCAGAAGCATCCATTCTTTTAAAAGGCGAGCTTTCTAAATCGCTGTCGACGGGTATAGTCGGCGCCCTGTAGTTCGGCCTGAATGCGGTCAGCCAGGTTTGATAGATGGCCCAACAAGTTTACCCGTTCCGGAGCGGCCGACATCTCTTCCTGAATTTTGCGCAAAGCTGCTGCTCGAATTTCTTCATATATGTCATTGCCGTTCAGCCATAAGCTACGGCTAAGCAAGTTTAGTCGTTTGAAGTATTCCAGGTCCGGATTCTGTCTGATAAAGTACAGGATCAAGCAGCAGTGGTACTCCGGAAGGTATTTTCGTGCCGTATCGAGTACCCAGTTGATCAACTCTTCGTTGTCCCTATACGTAAGGATCATCTGTTCCAGGAAGGATACCGCGCGGGGAATTCGCGCAGTACCGACCTCAAAGAACAGCGAACTGGCCATTTCTTTCCAATTATATCCCTTTAGTGAAAATAGTTGTTGAACCACATCCCTAACCCAGTCTTCAGCATCCGGATCCTTCCAGACCCTACCAAGCGGGATGTAATCGGTCGGCACGCGCATCGGAATCCCCGTCACAACGAAATGTGTGTAGACCTTTAAAAAACTTCGATCGAGGGCAAGGATTGCAAAAAGCTCCTCACCATTCTGATCATAATGATGTACCATCAGTTGCAACTGAAGGTACGCCGTTTCGCAAAGCTCTACCGGAATGGCCACGCCGGCAAGCGTTTCAAAAAACTGGTACCCAACCTCGTACACAAACGTATTGTCCTTCGTCCGCTTGCCTACCAACACGGCCAATACCTTGTGGTAGACGTTTCGATCCACCTGTTCAAACTTGCCTAACGACCCTCCTAAAAACCGACAATGGGTGGGTGCATCTTCGTAATGGGCCACCAACCGCTCCACGGTTTGTTCCGTAACATATTCTTGCGGTATCCACCCATAAAAATCCTCCCGCCACCTAAATTTGTCCGCGAATACAGTTTCTTCGATGGCCGTCCGCAGCCGCTCAGTCCAGTCGGGTCCAGCATCAAAAAATACGCGGAACGTTTTTTGTGTTTGAGAGCGGAACGGATCGCCCTTTTCCAGGTAGAACTTGAGTACCTTTAGCCCCTGTTCCTTACTCTTGAGCGCTATTTCGCTCAACGCTATGTCGTGCGACCAATCCAGGGTATACCGGTCGCGGTAAGCAAAGGCCGACAGGTGCTCCAGCACACTAAAGATCCCTTGGTATTCTTCCAACGTATGCGATTGGATGGATCTTCTCACCCTGGTTTCCCGCCGGGATTTCATTTTTTCAACATATTGGTGTCGGTACGCCTCCCTTCGGCCCAAGAAGCGGTCATCGGCATAGGTTTCAAAAACCCGGTAGGCAGACGACCTAAAACGGGCGCGCATCGCCTTTAATTCTTCGTCCATGAGGCCCTTTGCGTCTATCATTGCCGCGCACGAATGGACAAAATAGGCGTCGCCGAAATTTGCCGGTTGCAGTTGGGATTTGATCAAACGTTTGATATAGGGCAAATCAAATTTTAACAGCACTGGATTATAATTGGAATCTTCCTCCAGGTATTGTATCAATAGTCGGTAGGAATAAGGAAGGTGATGGGCATAGTTTTGCAGAAATATTTCCCAAAACGCCTGTCGAGCGCCAGCCAAGCCCGGGTGCAATACCCACTTTCCCTCTATTTGCTGGTAAAATCGACCGTCGCCATGTGCGCCGACTAGTAATGGGCGAGCCAGCGAATAGAAGGCGTGTTGATATATTTCTCCTTCTGGTAGCCGGGCTTGTAACCAATCCATCAGCATTTTTTGTCGTTGCCAGGTGGCTGGTTCCTCGTTCTGGATAGCAAAACCCTCTCGCCACTTTCGGAGCAACGTTGCATAGCGTTGGGGGCGTTTTCGGATATACTGGAAAGCGATAGCGACCGCCGCTTCCATCGTATCCCTGTCTGTGGATTGCCATTGCTCCTCCAATAGTTCGAGCATTATATCCTGGCCATGATACACCCTACCGGGCCTTGCACCCGACAGGAAGGACGGTAATTCAGGGCTGTCATCCATTGCCTCCGTCTCCTCCAAGATATACTGAAAAACCTTGTTCGGAAAATAACGGCCAAATACCTTCAAAAAGGCGTGGCGGGCTTCCCGGATCGTCTGGATACCCTCGTAATACCCGATCAAATCCCCCCTGACCTTATCTAATACTCGACCAGTCCCAAAGACATCATTTGCAGGGATAAACGCATCTCTCATTTGCCACCCATGCGTCTGGAAATGACGATACAAAGAATCGGAGAAACTACATAACCGTTCTTTGATGAACACCTTGTAAAAGAAATAAGTAGCCATCGTCGGTTCCGCTATCCGAACGACAAAATCATCGTGCACTTCTACAAACTCCAATACTTGCAGTTCACGCATGCTCCGCAAGAAATCGACGTACCCGCATCCAAACTGGGCAATTTTTTCTTTGTCCTCCTCTGTCTCGAGATCCAATGAATGGAATAGGGCGATTAAGCCCATTGCTTTAAGGGCTGCCGGCTGGCGAAATACTTCATTCTGGTCAATGATCGGGTCGAAATAATTCGCATATATCGAACCGGCATCCGGCGGTAGATTGGCATCCGGATGATCACGAACCGTGGTCGAGGCCATAATGGCCAGCCGTGGGTTGCCCGCACTGATCCGCACGATCCAGTCCTGTACCTCCTTTCTGATCGATGGACATACTTGGTAAACAAGTTGACCGATCATTTCGTTATCCCAGCGGTCGATCGAAAACACCGCACTATTCATTTCCCGGACCTGATCGATCACCTCCACTTTGGCATAATCCCGCACCGTGGCCACGATTTTTACCGACCCGTTGGCTGACACCACCAGCTGGCTGATCGATCGGCGCAGGTTCCCTATTTGCCAATTGGCGTCATCCAACAACAGGATGTAACATTTGTCCGGCCGAATATGCACGAGCAGATCCTCCGCAATAGATTCGGCCTGGTGAAGGACATAGAACGCCCGGTATTCTTTGTGCTGCGTCAAAAATTCGTGGATCGCTTCCAATACCGTTCGCGTCTTGCCCGCCCCCGCCGCCCCCTTCACGACTACCAAGTCGCTGTTCTTTATTATCGTTTCTAGGTCAGCTACGCGGTCGTATCTACCCACCCAAGTCGTGTCGAGCGGCGAGACCATATGCCTTTTCTTATATTGTTCGACAAACTGTTGCCGTGTTAGCAGGTACCCTCCCGGTACCGGAACAGTCATATAAGCTTTGACGATCGCGCGCCCTTCAAACGACAAATAACTCGCGAGCGCTTGTATATCTTTTATCGTTAGTGAAATGCCGAATGGATCGGTGTGCTTTTTGAGCGCTTCTCTATCTTTCAGCGTGACCCGACCATTACTACAAACAACGATACGATCTACTTGGTCGGGCTTAATACCCAAGCGTTCGAAATTTAAACAGCCTTCGAGATCATTTTTCAATTTATCGAAGAACAACCCTCTCCTGTCGTCGTCCAATGTCGTATGTTCCACTAGGATATATTGCCCATTGGGCAAGGTAAAGAACGCGTCCGGTCGCCCGGGCCTGGTTTTATCTTTTCCAATCGGCGTACCAGGCGCCGCCAGGGACGCCCCGTACTCTTGGCTGATTACAGCGTTGGCCACATCCTGAAAAAAGGCACCGCCCATGCCTTCCAGTTCTTTCTCTAACAGCGCCCGCAGGCTCATAACCATAAGTGTTTGGGTGTCCATTAAAGGTAAGAACATCATTCATTAATTACCCAATTTATTTAGCACACATTGTTTTTAGGAAGATTGAACCATATTGACTATCAATAAGTAGTCGCGTTAGTGCAAACCCCATTTTTTGCCATTACCTTTGCGCTGATCCGAACTCGTAGTCATCAGGCGCTCAATTGATGAACCGAACCTATGCTAAAGGCGCTTGGCAGATTACTGCAGGCAGGCCGGAGAAAGTACTTGATCATTCCAATCCAAAAACCTTTTCATTTAAAATAAATCCCATGGGCAGCCTAAATACCCCATATTTCATCGTCCACGTCGCATCGGAATTCCTGAACAAGGGAGCGGAGGCGGCCAAAGAGCATTTTAAGGCGGAGAAGGGCGAACTAAAAAACTACGACAGGTTTATAATCGCTAAATTGTCGGTGCCGGTTGTTAACATCCTTCTCGCCCTCGAACTCCTCTTCAAGGGTCTGCTGAAACACAAGGGCAAAAGGGGATGGGGACATAACGTTAGGGAGCTTTTCGACGCATTGGATCCTGATGTAAGAGCCCAAATCGTCGACCACTACCGTTCGCACGATCACTTTAAGAAATATTTGGCTATCAAGCTCGGCTCCGGCTTAAAGCATTCAGAGTTCACCCTATTCCCCGGATTCCCCAAAGACGAAAATGGCATTCGGGAAATGCTCGGGATTCACCAGGATCATTTTGTGGAATTCCGATATTTATTTGAGCACGACGATGCAGACGTTGTCGTTATCCATTTCCGGGAATTACTCAATCTGACCTATTCGGCCTTGTTCATCCTGGGAGAGACCCAGCATTTAAAGGTAGAGATCAAACCACTCTCGCCTATCGACGCCCACAAACTCCAGTAACTAATATGTAACACTGGCAGCGATGCTTTGACCGGGAGTAAAGGAGCTTGAGAGGCAATTTTGTATGCTTTACAGCTTTGAACTATTGTTTTTTCTTGATTTGGCCCACTATATTATAATACATTTCCCGGTATGATATTTTTCCTTTTTCCGACCAGTTGAATTTTTGGTCAAATTGGTTGTCCCATAACTCGAGGCCAACACACGCGAATGCCCATACTTCGCTTCGTTCCGAGAGATGCAGTCTCTCGATCGCATTTGTTAGGCGGTCTTCCAAATTCGGGTGCTTTTTCCCAGACGTCACATCATCAAAATAGAACATCGACAACAATCCAAACAGAATTCCGATATCTACGATAAACCGCCTATCAGGTGGCGTTCCCCACAATATCAGATCTATTGCCTCATTGTCAGCCTCGTATTCCATGTCCTTGTAACAGCTATCACAACCGGCTTCTGGCAGATTTGATATGTGCTTTTTCGCATGCACGAATTCGTGGCAAAGGATAAATTTCATACTTTCTGTAAAAAAAATATTCGTCTGCTCTATATAGTTCCGGCGCTCAGCCAGATATTTTTCAGGGTTAGGCATTTCTTCCTTATCCCAAACCTCAAAATACACAATTAGTTTCCGGGCGTATGCAAACAGTTCAATTGCCTGATCGATTTCGGTCTGGGATACGTTATATTTCTGGTATCCGGCAATTGCATTCATTAAGGGATAATCAATGGTTTCCAAATAGAGAACGTAAACCGCATAGCAAATGCACCATTGATAAGATAGGAAAGTCTCGTGAAGTTGAATCGTCCGAGTGTCATTGATAATTTTGGGTGTCCTGTATCCACTGCCACCTGTCGCGGCCTTGGAAAGGCCGACCTCGCCATACTGCATGTCCAACTGCCGATCAAGTCGACCGTCGGCTGTCAACTCCCTAATCTGGCGAAGAAACTCTAAATGAGTTAGTTGAAATGAATGAATGACCATCGGTAGAAGCACTCTAGAGGGCTGGGTCCCTTGAAAATTGGCCAGTTTACTGTGATCAATAATCCCTTCTTGCTGCGTGATCCAGTTTGCCATATATCTTATGGTTGTTAATTCGTCGCAATATAATAGATTGTATGAATATCAACAATGGCCCAACTTTCTGCAACCATTTATCCCAAAGTCTTGCGTATAAATCAATATATCGATAAGTCCCGGGATCGACCTACGCAATAAGCTTAGGATCTCTCGAGCAAATCATTTGAATTAATTTGACTTCTTTTGTGTATTTTCAAAGTGACAAGTCGCCAAAAATTCCAGGTGGAAAAATCGGTGCATTGACAGGTTCTGAGTAAAAGGGTATTAACAATCAATATATTATAGCGGAGTTCGAATCCCTCCCTCTCCGCAATGCAACGGAATGCATTGAAATGCATGAGAATGTAATGGAATTCATGAAAATGCATCAAAAAGCCTTCAGACAATTCATCTGAAGGCTTTCTATTTAGAAATTCTCAATTTAACTGGACCTAAATAGCGGGGAGCTTACACCCTAACTCTTCCTCTAAAGTTTGATTTCATTAATTTTACATCATGGCCGTCAAATTGGTACCTGAAATTCCGGGATTAAATATGGAAGACCTGAAACTGAAAGGTGTTAAAGTCCACCAACTGTCTGCATCCGAAAATGCCCCGATTTCCCGCGGCAGGCGTGATTTTTATAAGATGGGGCTGGTAAACGGAAATATGACTGTTTATTACGGCGATCGGATTTTAAAAATAAATGATACCGTTCTCTTTTTTATCAATCCCAATGTACCGCATTCTGTTGTTCGTCGTTCTAAAAAGATAACCGGCTATGCCTGTCTTTTTACCGAAACTTTCATTACAGGCAGAGAACGTACAGGTATATTGAAAAGCTCCCCGTTATTTCAAATTGGCGACACACCCGTAATTCCGCTCAACAAGGAACAGGCCGCATTTATGAGCGCAATTTTTCAAAAAATGCTGGATGTACACGGCGGTGATTATCATTATAAAAGCGAGCTGATCAGAAACTGTATAGAACTGATCATCCACGAAGCATTGAGGATACAACCAGCTAAAAATGTACCGCAATTCAAAAATGCAGCGACCAGGATTACTCATTTGTTTACGGATCTGCTGGAAAGGCAATTCCCTATAGAGCGCACCTCCGAACCTCTTAAGCTAAGAACCGCACAGAACTTTGCGGCAGAGCTCTCCGTTCATGTAAACTACCTTAACCGTTCCGTAAAGGAAGTTACCGGCATGCCTACCTCTGTGCATATTGCAGAGCGTATAACCGCCGAGGCAAAAGCCCTTTTGCAGCACACCGACTGGAGCGTGGCAGACATCGCCTATGCCCTTGGCTTCGAATATCCCACCTACTTCAACAACTATTTCAAACGAATGACCGGCACTACCCCCAAAGCACTTAGAAAGGAAAAGATTTGAAAATCATACTTATTGGTTTGATTGTCGTTACCGATATACGTTGTTTTGACCAGAGCTTTGTAGTTCACTGGAATTAATTCCGTTTGGCAATGAAAAACGATAAAAACAAACACATGAAAATTTTAGTCACAGGTGCTACAGGAAAGGTAGGTAGCAGGTTCGTTCCTCGAATGTTGGCAAAGGGGCATCACGTTCGTATCCTTGTGCGTGATGCTGCGAAAGCATCGGCATTAGTTGAACTCGGGGCTGAGGTTTTTACAGGAGATTTAAGTAATGCAGAAACGCTACCTCCTGCTGTAAAGGATATGGATGCGGTTGTACACATAGCCGCGTTCTTCCGCAGTTTTACTGATAATGAGGGTATCGTAAAAACAAATCATGCGGGAACCGTAACACTCGCCAATGCAGCAATAGAAGCAGGGGTAAAAAGATTTGTTTTTACCAGCACGAGCAATGTATACGGATCCGGCTACCGGCATCCTGCCAAAGAAAATGATCCTGTTAATATCAATGACCCTAGGGCATACTCATCGAGTAAAATCGCGGCGGAGCAGGAACTTATTTCTCTTTATAAAAACAAGGACTTTGATGTGCGTATACTACGCTTGGGCTTTGTGTATGGAGATAGAGACCCCCATATAGAAGAAATCATACCGTTGCTGAAAAAAATGAAACGCCACTCAGGGTCGAGGATGCACATGGTACATCATCTCGATGTTGCACAGGCCTTAAGTTTACTGCTTCGTACCGACGGGCTGAACGGAGAAATATTCAACTTGGCTGACGATGCACCTATTACCTTGTATGAACTTGCTGATTCCGTCGGACCAGCGGCCGATGCATTTGATCCGGCTGAAGGGCCGTTAACCGATCCGTTTGAAGGTATTTTAGATACATCAAAGCTGAGGAGCACAACTGGCTTCAGACCTCTGGTGCCAAGCTATTATGTGGCTCGTGATCTGGATATCTTGTAGCTTGCAAGACTAAGTTGGGCGATAAAATCTTCAATTCTTGCTAAATCTTTCACAAAAAGGTTCGAAACTTGTTCTCTTTTCTCCGGCAGCCGGGAGTAGCACCGGGGGAAGAAGTCGGCTTCGTGTAGCAGCGATTTAATATGAGTGCGCCATTTATTGAGAACGATAAAAATGTACCGCTTACCGGATTTCTTCCCAACTCATTGTGCACACCATCGAATAGCCCATCGGAGAATTTTCTCATATCTGCAGGAGCAGCATATAAATAATAGCGGCAGTAATTTGCGGATCTATGGGGCTATCGGCCAAACATTATTCGAGTGATCGATGTCCGCATCATAGGGCGCACCTAGCTCGACGCGAACGATTCCCCTGTCGGCGGGAACGATAATCGTGAGTGACTTCCGGCCGTCCGACCAGCAGCCGATCTTTCGCGTGACGGAGAAGCTGGAACTGTCCGAATAACGGACTACAGGGTGAATGGGAACTATCGCCTCGCCCTTGCGTACCCTCGCCCCAAAGGCGAGGGCTATTTTTTGTACCGGGTAACGGGACAAGCGGAACTTCAAAGATTACAAATAAGCAAAAGCAATTGCTAATATTAGGGGGCAGGCTCGTCCAAGCGGACCGGGGCAAAAAATGCCGCACGAAGTTTCATTTTGATTATTTTTTAGACAACTTGTAGATTAAAATATTGACTCCACAAGCAAATGGAATACTCTTTTCCAACTCGAGGTTTGTTGTTTGTTTGAAAATCGGTTCGCCACTACCTAATGCAACAGGGTTTACCAGTAAATTAAATTCGTCTATTAACCCTTGTTGTATTAATGAGGATACAAATGAGTACCCGCCATAAATAATAATGTCCTTACCTTTTTGTTTTTTCAGTTTTTTTATTTCCTCTGTAATATCGCCACTTAGGATTGTTGTATTGTCCCACTTGCTGGTTTTGAGTGTATTTGAAAAAACAATTTTGGGAATATCTGTGAAAAGTTTTCCCAATTTGTTTTCAGGATCTTTCGGATTATTTGCAATTTCAGACCAATATGGAATAAAACCTTCGGCTGTCTTTCTTCCATGTAAAATGCAGTCAACATTTTTAAGGATGTCGATGGAAAAAGCTCTCAGTCCATCATCCCATTTGGAATTTAAAGGTTTATTGTCTGTTGACGCAACAAAACCATCAAGGGATATGTGCATTTGTAATACTAATTTTCGCATTTTTTTAGTTTGTGAACGTTTTTGTTTGAATTAATGATACAAAAGTAACGCTACTATGGATGTTTGACTACTCTTGATCAGATCAGGAACGATGGTTGGATCATATTCGTTCAGTGTCTGATAATTCGGAGGCGACACAGCTTTATCGCTTTTACCGGGATCATCATCCGGTACCACAGTTCGCACTAATTTTTTGTTACAATAATATGCGTTGCTTTTTCTCCATTTATTTTTTGGACTTGATTGAAGCCTAAGGCAGACATATCTATTCCCGAAAATAAGTGTTCTCCGCTACCAAGAAATATCGGGGAGAATGCCAGGTGCATTTCATTAATATAGCCTGCTTGTAAGAATTGACGGATGGTCGAAGTTCCGCCACCAATGCGTATGTCTTTACCTTTCGCGACCTTTTTGGCCTCTTCCAGGGCGGATTCAATACCACCTGTAATAAAGTGAAATGTTGTTCCACCTTTCATTTTAAGTGGTTCTCTTGCATGTTGGGTTAAAACAAAGACAGGAACATGATATGGCGGCTCTTCACCCCACCAGCCTTTCCACTCATTATCCGGCCAGGGTCCACGAATGGGCCCAAACATATTGCGTCCCATAATCCACGCGCCAATATTCTCCATTGACTTCTCAGCGAAGTCGTTATCCACTCCCTCACTTCCGCCCTCTTTGCCGGTCATACGATGAAACATTTTTGTGGTAACGATCCACGTATGAAGCTCTTCGCCTCGCACGCCGAGCGGATGCTCTAGTCTTTGGTCTTGTCCAGCTCCAAATCCATCCAGGGAAACTGAAAATGCCGCTACTTTTATCTTGCTCATGCTTTTATAATTTTAGCTGAACTAACTTCAATACAAAGGTCGAGAGAAAATCGGATTGGGATAGGGGTTTAATATGACAAAATAAAGGCTGTTTGCGACAGCGACCTGCTAGCGTACGTCAAAGTTGCCGCCAGCTCTCCGCCAGGCTGAGATCAACACTACTCTCGCCTCAAAGTAAAATTGATTTTGAGTTACCGTGAGCAAGCTCGTCCAAGCGGACCGGGGGGAAAAATGCCGCACGGAGTGCGGTAATAGTGGGGATCTTGCGATCTGCCAATTATACAAGTTATTTCTGAACCTCTTTACCTTTAAAGTCGGTAATGGTATTCCCATCATAACGATACACTCCATCGTAACAAGCCGATAATCATCGGCGATGAAGCCCATCGCTCATTGCGTTTATGGCGCGCAATTATATAATTAGCCACCATAAGGGATTAAAATATTATTTATAATTTAATCTCTTTTTTTTAAAGGTAAGTGTTTGTATATATTTTTTTTATACCTTTAAGACTGTATAACGCTTACCGACAAACTTATTTTATGGAAAAGACCTTTACCTCTCTGTCAAAGAGTCGCAGAAATCACTATGCCACTATTTTTCCCGCCATTTTAGTTGTCTTTTTAATTTCACCAGCTGTCAGTATTCGCCTGTATGCCCAAGCGCCAACAGTGTCCTGGTCTTTCATCCATTAGCTAATTGCCTGAAATCCCATCCTGCAAGCCATTTCACGCCCACATTTATTTACACAAAAAGACTTTTATGAGGATGAAGTTTACATTTTTTATTGTTGCTCTTTTTTTGCTAGGAAATAGTCGCCAGCTATTCGCACAATCCGAGGGCGACTACAGAAGCATTGCCAGTGGCTCCTGGGGCGCTACCACCACCTGGGAACGTTTTACGACGGGGTCCTGGGTAGCTGCGCCCTCCGCGCCCACTTCCACGGATGGCGTGATCGATATCCGGAACGGCCATACGGTGACGGGAGTCGCATCCACCGTCGCGGACCAGATCGTTATCGAGTCAGGGGGGACACTAACCCTCAACACCTCGTTTAATATTGCGGACGGAACGGGTACGGACCTGTCCATCCTCAGCGGCGGCACGCTGAACATGGCCACCGGAACGACGCTGGGCATTACGGGCAATCTCGATAACAGCGGCACCATCAACTGGTCCGGCGGGACTATCAATCTTGGCACAGGGATTCTGAACAACAGCGGTACCTTCAATTTCACCGGAAATAATAATATCCAGAATATTTCCGGGACCAATGCGTTGAACAACCTGGCGGGCGGCACAATTACGAAGAGCGTCGGTTCCGGCACTTCGGATATCCAGGCGCCCTTTAATAATGCCGGGACCGTCAATGTCAACACCGGTACTTTACGAGGCAGCACCACTACCTCTGTTTTTACTAATTCTGGGAGCATCAACCTGTCCGGCGGTAGTCAATTAAGCCTGTTATTCAGCGGGAGCATGACCTTCAATGCAGGCTCTGTTATCTCCGGCAACGGCCAGGTGCGGCTGGTGACTACCGCAGTCAACCTGGCGCTGGAAACGCCTGCAGGCATTACCGTACAGGTGTCCGGGGTTGTAACCGGCACAGGCTCCCTGAAGGTTGATGGCACCCTGAACTGGACCACCGGTACCATCGGGGTACCCACCCAGGTGCCAGCGGGGGCGACCGTGAATTTCACCACCGCCAGCAGCAAGACCCTGAATGCTGCCTTTACCCTGGATGGGACAGGCAACTGGACATCCGGGGCGCTGATTTTCAATGCAGGCACGCTGACCAATAACGGGACATTCAATGTAAATACGGGAGCGGCTGCGGATATCCATGCTTCGGGAGGCTCGAACTCCATTGTGAATAACGGGACTTTTGCGAAGATCGACAACGCCGGCACTACCCTGACGGTGACCTCTGTACCTATGACCAACAACAGCACGGGCACTATCACGGGGATAGGAGGGATAACATTCACCGGCGCAGGCGGCACGCTGACCAATAATGGCAACGTTGCACCCGGAACCACCACCGGCACCCTTACGATGGACCCATCAGCGGTGTCATCCGGCAGCACCACACAGATCGCGATCGTCGATAACACGGGGGCAGGAACAGGTAATGATCTGCTGACCCTCACCGGCAGCACCGATCTCACCGGCTCGACCCTGACGATCACAGACAACGCGTCGGCTCCCATCGGCATTTACACCATCATGACGACTTCCAGCGGAAGCTTTACCGGTACGTTTGGCACGGTGAATAAAAACGCCAATTATGCCAGCCCGGTAATCTCCGGCAATACCGTGACAATCGAGAAGATCACCGCTTTGCCCGTTACCTGGGGGACGTTCACCGCCGTGCCTGTAAATGCAAAGGTATTGCTCACCTGGACAACCCTGCAGGAATCCAATACTTCTCATTTCCTGATAGAGCACTCAGGGAATGGCCAGCAATTCGATGTGATCGGCAGAGTGACGGCCGGCGGAAATACCTCGGTTCCCTCTACGTATACATTTACGGATCCAGCTCCGGTGGCCAATGGGAATAACTTTTACCGTTTGCGCCAGGTGGACCTTGACGGACAGTCGGCGTATTCAGAAGTGCGTATTGTCAGTCTGAACGGTTCAGCCGGCAGCTATGTCAACATGTATCCTAATCCCGTCAGGGATGTCATGCATCTCGATGTCGCTCAGGAATCAGTGGAGGTGATGGTCAACGATATATCCGGAAAGAAGATAAAGACTTTTGTATTGCGCCCCGGTATGCATACGGTCAGCGTCAGTGACCTCAGCCGGGGTATCTACCAGCTGGTGACCTATGTGAAGGGCAAGGTAGTGGCTTCAACGCTGATGACCAAGTTCTGAAATGACTTACTCAAAATAGAAGAAGCCGTCCTGGTTTTCCCAGGACGGCTTGCATTATGTAAACGACCATGATCTGTCGATAGACGCGTACTATCCTCTGATAGAAGTCCTCGACTAGTTTATTATCAACTAGTGCAAAGCGCCTACTTTATATACCGCCAGCAGAAACATAAGGAGTGTAGAAAAGGCTCCATTTTGATATGGAAGGTTATCCCTGCATAATCTGTCAGCATTCAGCCGAAAGGGGCGACTCCTGGTTCACCCGCACGCTGTGCTACGGCTAGCCAATGATATGACAATTGATATACTTAAGAATCTGACTAAGAAAATGATTTGACGAGGATCGTTATCCCTATTGAGATAGCTGCCCCTAATACCATGGAGATAGCAAGATGCGCCCGCCAAATGGCACTAACGACTTTATTTTGAGGATATCCAAATTGTCTAAAAACAGACTTCTTGCCTATGATTGCTATGACGGTTGTAGCAATGATAAAAGTAATGATGGCAAATTTTGGGTAGTCCATGACCGTAAGAGTTTGAATAAAGTTACATCTTTATTGTTTTATTCTTTAACAAGAGATGCCAATGATCGTCGCCTTACGATTATTAAATGAAAACCAGCTGATTATATTGATTTCGGTTAGGCTTATCTCGGTTTTACATTGCCAGCTCCCGATCCAATAAGCCTCCGGTTTTCTGTCCCGGAGAAAAATATTAGCATTAGCGTTCCAGTTGTAAAAGAAGTTCCCTGATTCTATTAAGACCTCTCTGGATATCACGGGCAAGAGAAACCTAATCTGGTAGTCCCATGAACAAGGGCTACCTGCTGATGAAAAAAAAGGCCGGAAAGTTCCGGCCTGGTAAAAAAATACAACCAATAATATTGTAAAACACTATCGCTAGTGCAAATAATCCTGTCTCACATTACTACATCTAAGCCGTGCATTGGTAATAGGAATAACATTATGGTTCCCATCAAGCACAGTTCCATTAAAAGTCATAACATCCGAGCAAGGCATAATATTGACGACTGCTCCGGCGGAATCCGTCTTATAATCTGCGGAAAAGTGGACTTGCGCTCCGGTGAAAAAACGGGACGTAGTAAAATAGAAAGAATTGTGTGCTGGGTTAGCTCCCCCTGATGTGGGACGGAAGCATGCGTTTACCGTATCATACACCGAGTATCCAATAGATAGTGTCAACGATGTATCCGAATAGCCCTGCATAGATCCATAGTACGTAGTAGGGTCGTCACCACCGGGTAAATAAAGCGCAACGCCAAAGACCGTCCCGTGATAAAACTGTCCTCCTGCCGTGAACTCCCACGTATTGTCCGCGATGGAAAGAGCCGCGCTGTCATGTATTGGCACCCTGAACAGGCAGCTGGTGCTGTCGAAAGAGGTAGTGAAATCAGCGAAAGTGTGTTCGGTAAACATACCCGTGGCCTTGAGGTGCACCGCAGTCAGGCCAGTATCCCTGAAAACCCCGGATGCCGAAAAAGAGACGCCCTTCTGCTGGTCGGTAGTGACTTTGTATGAGCCTGGACTGGTGACCTGGACAAAGATCTCGACGTAATCGCTGTCCGACGCCTGTACGCCGTTATAAAAGTTCCCATGTATACTATAGGGATAGCAGTTGCCGATCTCTGACACCAATGACCCTTTCGCAGGTTGCTCCGTAGGGGGGTGTTCTTTTTTACAGGTTGTAAATGCAAATAGGATCGAAAATGTCAATACACAGATAGATAAGGCGCCGCGAAAGCGACGAGGCATACTTTTCATGAAAAGGTGTTTATAAGAAATTAATGCCTGAGTACAGGATACTGTACTTAGTACGTCGAAAGCTGGCTTAAAAAAGCTATTGGAATTTGGCAGGAATGCAGAAATACTACAAATTTCATGCCTTTTTAAGGCAAATCAGCAGGATGATCTATTTTTGAAAATCCCAGATCTGAATGCGCTTTAAAAAATTCTAATATATCCATAGTGCACCCAAAATTTCAACTATGATCGAGATCAGAAAAGCAACAGACACAGACGCAGATGAGATCTGGAACATTATTAAAGAAGTGATCGCAACAGGAGATACGTATGTTTTTGATCCTGCTTCATCAAAAGAGAAAATGCTGGGATATTGGCTCGCAAAGGATAACCATACTTTCGTGGCACTTTTCAACGGAGAGATCGTAGGAACATTTCTGATTAGAGACAATCAGCCCGACCTCGGTTCTCACATTGCCAATGCAGCCTATATGACTTCACCAAAGGCCTCCGGTCAGGGCGTTGGAAAAAAAATGGGGGAATTTTCCCTGGAAGAAGCCAGACGAATAGGATATAAGGCGATGCAATTTAACATCGTAATTAAAAGCAATACCAGGGCCGTACAACTATGGCAAAAATTGGGGTTCACCATAATTGGCGAGATCCCGGAAGCATTCAATCATAAGAGGGATGGATTGACAAATGCTTACATCATGTATAGAAAATTGTGATCGGGCTAACTTCCTGATCTCAATTCGCTATTATCCTACTCCATTGCTTCAACCTTTGATCTTTCTGTATTCTCTCCTGACGCGTTCCAACACAGTAAACCCAGTCACTTTTCCGGCGGCATTTTGATCAAACCTGACATCCAGTGGTTCCTCCTCCTTAATGAAGAAGACCGTTCGGGAGGCGGCCTTTAACGGGATCTCCGGGTGGTTCTGGATCTGTGCAAACAGGGTATCACCCCGGAGACGCATGGTAACGGTGTCCCCTTCCTGTCCGGCATATATTCCTGTATAGGATCGTAAGATAGAAGCATCGATGGGCGCCTGCCGGTATCGGAACCTCTTCTGGCCCAGCAGCCAGGTGTACAGGCTGTCATTGTTATAGGTCACCGTCCAGCAATCATGCCCCAATTCGGGATAGACAGTGAACTTCACGGAAGGATTATACTTTTCCACGGCCCGGACCATCCGCTGGTCCTGGATGAGGGGAACGTTGTTATCCTTGGCGCCGTGAAAGCACCAGACAGGCATATTCCTGAGCTTCCAGGCGTCCGAGGTATCTCCGCCGCCGCATATCGGAACGATCGCCGCGAATTCCTCCGGGTGACGGAGGGCCAGGTCCCAGGTGCCAAATCCGCCCATGCTAAGTCCGGTGAGATAGACCCGATCCGCATCCACCCGGTAATGGCGTTTGCAGTCCTGCAGCAGGTCATAAAGGTCCTGCGATTGCCATCCTCCCGACTGACTGGCCTGTGGCGAGACGACGATCAAGGGAAATTGCTGCCCCTGAGCGATCAGCTTGGGCGGTCCATGCGTTTTTACTTTTTCCAGATCATCTCCTCTTTCTCCGCTACCGTGGAGAAACAATACCAGCGGCCAACGTTGAGTGGTATCTTGCGCATATCCCTTCGGGAGATACAGCAGGTAGCGGACCTCTTTCACCATTTTTTCAGCCGTTTGCTGTGCCTTTGCCGCGGTGTGGAGAAGGAAGAACGCTAAACAATATGCGATAGTTCGGAATAGCTTGGTCATGGAAAGCAAGTTAATTATTTGGAACCAACATTCAGTCGTTAATTTTGTCGCATTGATATAAAAATCAGACAAAATGAAAAATGCAGTAAATTGGTTTGAAATTTATACTTCAAACTTTAAAAGAGCAAAGAAATTTTACACCGAAGTATTTCAATGCGAATTGACGGATATTCCTGTAAATAATGAAAGACACGCACAAATGGAATATGCTGCTTTTGCCGGCGATCACATCAACGAAGGGGCAAGAGGCGCCTTGGTAAACCTGGATGTGGCAAAGCCTGGTGTACTTTAATTCGGAAGAGATCAATGCAGAATTGAGCCGTGTGCAGGCGGGCGGAGGCAAAATTATTCGTCCGAAGCAGGCTATAGGCGATTTGGGATATATTGCATTGATTGAAGATACGGAAGGGAATATGGTTGGCTTACGTTCAATGAAATGAATATTTTTTTAATCATCTCATCCTGATCGCACCACGCCCATACTTATCCTTATATTCCCGTGGCGTCATCCCCACATGCCGCTTAAATACTTTTCTGAAAAAACTGATGTCTTCATAACCGCATTTCATAGCCACCTGCTCAATTCCGTAATTTTTATTCTCCAGCAGCTTTTTTGCGTTCTCTATCCTAAACCGTTGCAGGTACTCCAGAGGCGTATTACTGGTAGCCTGTTCAAAACGCCGGATCAGATTTCTGGGGCTCATATTACTGATACCAGCCATTTCCTTCACAGTGATGGTTTTGGTATAGTTCTTCTCCATATATTGTTGCACCACAGCAATTGCATCGTCAGCATGGCCTTTTTGGAACTGGAAAATGGAAAAGCTCGTTTGAGGCTGCTGGTGCATATTGATCATCAGGATCTTGGAAGCAGTAATAGCCACCTCGTGCCCGCAAAATTTTTCGATCAGGTATATGATGAACGTAGTAAAACTAAAAGCCCCTCCGCAGGTATAGATACTACCCTGATCAACGATGATCTTATCATCCTCTAATGTTATCTGTGGGTATTTTTTCCGGAACAGATCGGCAAACATCCAATTGGTCGTTGCTTTTTTCCCATCCAGAAGACCAGTGGCGGCCAAAAGGAAACTGCCAACACAAATACTCGCCAGCTCGGTCTTCCCACGGTATTGCTGTTTCAGCCATTCGATGATCCTGGCTTCCTTTTGAACAACTTCCTCAATTTTATTGGAGAACATGGCAGGAATGATCACCAGGTCATACACATCCTTCTTTGCTATTTTTTGCCGTTCATTTTCGCTAAAAGGCTTTCTCCAGAAAACACCTTTTTCTTCTGTAATAAAATCAATGTCAAAATCAATATCCAGCGCCATGCCCCTCACAACAGGATAAGTCCTCATTAATGCAGCAAATATATCAGCGGGACCGCTAACGCTTGTCGGAACAGCATAGTTATAGTTCAGTACGCCAATTTTCATAATACTGTAAATTACACAATTTGGCATTATCGACCTCATTGTTGTCAGTTTAGCCACTTTAAATGGCTTCCGGGTGCAGCTATCTTTGTATTGTAAAGCAACATAAACTACAAAAAACACAAATCATGCAAAAGCAGCATTTCACAACGACCCTTTTAGTAGACCAATCGCCACTGGAAGTTTTCAATGCCATCAACAATGTGCGGGGTTGGTGGTCGGAAGGGATCGAAGGCAATACCGGTATGCTCAACGATGAATTTACATTCCAGGTGAAAGATGTCCATTACTCCAGGCACAAATTGACAGAAGTGATTCCGGGTAAAAGAGTAGTGTGGCTAACTACAGACAGCCATTTAAGCTTCGTTAATGACAAAAGCGAATGGACAGGCACAAAGATCATTTTCGACATCACCGAAGCAGGTGATAAAACAAAGATGGTTTTCACGCACGAGGGATTAGTTCCCGATGTGGAATGTTATGATGCCTGCTCTCCTGCATGGACCGAGTACGTGCAGCATAGTTTGTTCAATCTGATCACCACAGGCAAAGGCGATCCCAATCTTGAAGGGAAAAGGATAAAAGCAATAAAGTAAAACAGCCATTCAATCATTATTCAATTAATAAAATAAAAACCATGACACAGACAAACAACAAAGCAATGACAACCCGGGAAGTCGCCGCACGTTTCAACGAACTTGCCAGGGAGGAAAAATGGTTCGAGATCCAGGACGAACTTTTTGCCGATAATGCAAGGAGTATTGAACCATCCGGGTCCCCTTATTTCGACTATGCAGAAGGAAGGGACGCGATCCGTAAAAAAGGAAAGGATTTCGTCAGCCGCATAACTGCAGTGCATAAACTCTTTACCACAGAACCAATGGTGGCCGGCAATCACTTCGCAGTAGGAAGAGAGACGGATATTACAGTGGAAGGGCATGGCAGGATCCAGATAAACCAGGTAATGCTCTACGAAGTCAGGGACGGCCAAATTGTTTTAGAGCAATTTTTCTATTAATGATCGACGTCAAACACCACATAAATAGATCAACATGAAGACAGAAAGCAAGCCCCCGCAAGACAAAAGCTTCACCACCACCCTGTTGGTAACCCAATCGCCGGAAGAAGTATTCGACGCAATTAACAATGTCCGTGGATGGTGGTCGGAGTCGATCGAGGGAATTACAGATCGGCTCAATGCTACGTTTCTTCAGTATTACCGCGATATCCATATTGCCAAAATGAAGATTGTAGAATTTACACCGGACAAAAAAGTGACCTGGCACGTTTTAGATAGCCAGTTCAGTTTTACCAAGACCACCACCGAATGGAAGGATACTAAAATTTGTTTTGAGATCTCCGGGAAAGGCAATAAAACACAACTTCTTTTTACCCACCTGGGGCTGGTTCCGGCGTACGAATGTTATGATGTTTGCAATGGCGCATGGAATGATCTGATCAATATTAGTTTACGCGGCCTGATCACTACCGGGAAAGGCCACCCCAATCCGAAGGAGGACGAGGGCTTCAATCCCAAACAGGCCAAAAGATGGAAATTGTCTGATACCTGAGATGTTCGCTCTCAAACAATCGCCGTATCAAAACCGAACGGAACAAATAAGGCCAGAGGCATATCAAATTGGTTATTAATATGTTGCAATCTGGCATCTTTGTTGGCGCAGCTCTTACCAAAGCGCCGCTATGCTAAGAATTTACTTCACCATCGCCTGGAGGAACCTGGTCCGGAACAAAATATTCTCCATCCTCAACCTGGCAGGCCTGGCCGTTGGATTATGCTGCTTTCTGTTGATTGCGCTGTATGTTATTCAGGAGTGCAGTTATGATCGGTATAATCGCCGGGCACAGGACATCTATCGGGTAAATGAGGATGTACGCTGGGGCGGACAGGACATTTACGAGTCGCAAAGCTCGGACATGATGGGCCCCTTGCTCAGGAAGGATTATCCCCAGGTGGAGGAGTATACGCGCATATACAATCAGTTTAGCAAAAAGCTCATAAAGAGAGGGGCCGAATATTTGACGGAGGAGAAAGTGGCGTATGTCGATTCTACTTTTTTCAATGTGTTTACACTGCCCGCGATAGAAGGAGATACCCGGACGGCATTGAACCAACCTAATTCGGTGGTCATCAACACGACGATGGCAATGAAATATTTCGGCAATACAAATGGCATCGTGGGAAAGATGCTGGAGGTACGGGACGGCGACAAACCGGCAGCATACAAGATAACGGCGGTCATCAGGGATATCCCGGAGAACGCTCATTTCCATTTTGATTTGTTGTTCCCCATGCGGAACCTGGATTATCATTGGGGACAGATTGGAAATGTGAACTTCTATACTTACCTCCTGCTGAAGCAGGGCACCGATCATAAAGCCTTCGAGAAGAATTTCGATGAGTTTTTCATACGTTATGAATTACCGGCGTTTAAGGAACTGAACATCAACAGCCTGGAGGAGTTTAAAAAGGCGGGCAACATGATCCGCTTCTGGCTGATGCCGCTCACCAAAATTCATTTGTCTGGCAGTTCAATTGACGAAATAGAGCCGCCAGGTAGCATACAATACGTATACATTTTTTCAGCGGTGGCCTTGTTCATACTTTTTATCGCCTGTATCAACTTCATGAACCTGACTACGGCGCATTCGTCCGGTAGGGCGAAGGAAGTGGGCATCCGCAAGGTCCTGGGCACAGGTCGAAAGGAACTCATACGGCAATTCCTTGCAGAATCCTCGCTGATGGCGGCCCTTTCGCTGGTCCTGGCCCTGGTACTGGCCTGGCTTGTGCTTCCTTCTTTCAATAGCCTTACGGGCATGGCGCTTCGCCTGGGCGATTTGCGCTCACCTTACATGCTGCCGCTGTTGCTCGCGTTGCCGCTGGTGGTGGGTTTCCTTGCGGGTTGTTATCCTGCCTTTTTCCTGTCCTCCTTCCGCCCGATCGAAGTGCTGAAGGGCAAACTAAGTGCAGGCAGTAAAAGTTCGGGACTTCGCAGCGTGCTGGTAGTATTCCAATTCGGGACCTCGATATTCCTGATCGTAGCCACGCTGGTGGTGTACCAGCAGTTGCAATATATTCGGAGCAGGAACATGGGTTTCAATAAGGACCAGGTTTTGATCATCAATGGAACAGATGCGTTAGGGGATCATGTGGACGCTTTTAAGCGGGAAATGCTGCAGTCTCCCGGTGTTAAAGCCGGGACGATCAGCTCTTTTTTACCCGTAGCCCAGGCGGACCGCAATGCGTGGAATTATTCCCGCGATCCGGTGTCGACGGCCTCCAATAATTTCAATGCACAATGCTGGAGTATAGACGACGACTACCTGCAAACGATGGGCATGACGCTCCGCAGCGGAAGGAACTTTTCCCCTGCCTTCGGAGGAGATAGTTCCGCACTGATCATAAACGAAACCACCGCGAAGATCCTGGGTTATAAGGACCCTGTCGGCCGGAATATCTACATCATCAACAACGGACAGGCAACCTCTTTTCCGATCATAGGCGTCGTAAAGGATTTTAACTATGAATCCATGCACCAGCCGATAGGCCCCCTTGTCTTCCGGCTGGCAAAAAGCCCGGGGCTGGTATCCTTTAAAGTAGCTCCGGAAGGTGTCGGACAGAGCATTGCCAGGGCAAGGGAAATATGGAGAACGATATCGCCGGGCATGCCCTTCAGCTATCGTTTCCTGGATCGCTCTTTTGCTGACATGTACCGGTACGATCAGCGTGTTGGGGAAATTTCCCTTGTATTCTCCCTGCTGGCAATACTTATCGCCTGCCTGGGGATATTCGGTCTGGCAACTTTTATGGCTGAACAGCGGACTAAAGAGATAGGCATACGCAAAGTTCTGGGCGCCAGCGTGGGGGGGATCGTTCAACTACTCAACCGGGACTTTATCAGGCTGGTCGCCCTTGCCTTTCTCATCGCGACTCCCGCGGCCTGGTGGGCCATGCACCAATGGCTTCAGAACTACGTCTTCAGGACCAGCATCAACTGGTGGGTATTTTTGGCGGCGGGCGGGTCCACGCTCTTTATTGCCTTGATCACTGTCAGTTTTCAATCCGTCCGGGCGGCAATTGCCAACCCGGTGAAAAGCCTGAGAACGGAGTAAGCACTACTTTATGACAGCACCCGCACAAATGGGTATTTTTTATTCACCTCAAACTTGCTTGTAAACGGTATTACACCATCCTGGAGAAAAACTATCGAAGTAATGATGAATGTAATGATAAAGAAAAGCAATGGACCTCCCCAATTGCCCACCCAGGTATTCTCCCTCGATATGGACGGCGAGAAAATGAGATATCGGATCTCCATGGTACTGGTAGTATCACTGACGCCATTTCGAAGGTAATTTTCCTCATACACTTTATGATCGACCGTATATTCTATGGTAGCATTCTGAACAGAACGATATCCTTTGCCAACGCCACGCCCAAATCCTAAAACCTCACCGTTCGCTACCCGGCTGAAAACCCATATGCCCTGATATAGAAGACATACACAAATAATAGCAAGTATTACCAGGCAATAAAACCGTGTGCGGGAAATAACCATCGGCCAGGGGTTGAATACATCGCTAAAATATTCAAAACCAAAGAAACCTGCAAGACTATTTCTCCAGCTGCAAATGGGCATTTGGATTATGCCTCTCCAGGATATTTTCAGGCCTGGCAAGATCCCGGAACTGGAACTGACGATATAACCCATGTGCATCACTTGTATTAAGCATCATCCTTCTCAAACGCCCGGACCAGGGTTGTTCCAATATAAATGACAGCATCTTTTTGGAAATGCCTTTCCCGCGGTGTTCCGGTAATACGAAGACATCTGCCAGCCAGCCGAACGTATAATAATCAGTGATCACTCTTCCAAATGCCACCTGCTGCCCATCTATAAAGGCCCCTACACAGAACGAATTGGCCAACGAATTGTCTACCAGCTCATAAGAGATCCCTTTAGCCCAGTAGGAATCTTCATTCAGAAAACGATGTACCGCCTTGACATCCATATTCTCCTTACCCGTCCTGATACTTACTTCTGACATATCCTTTTTGCAGGTAAAAATAACTAAAACCCGCCTATCCAATCCTGTATATACCCAAGAATAAGCGTTGAACCCGACCCGGAAGAGGGTTCCGCATATCCCCCCGAAACTGCCAGGCCAAGGGCAATACAATGCGGGGCCCCAAGCTGAAGCAACAATCCCACCTGGTAGCCGGCGCTGAATCTGCTCCTGGTATTTATCACTTCACGGATACTGACAGGCGACCTGCCGACCAGGTCGAATTGCCCCTCCCGGGAGAACAGCATAGCACGGCTGCTCCGAAGAACCAGCAAGGCGTCTACTTTCATTGTATTAAAGAGGAATAAATATCGCTCCTCTGCTCCCGAAGATCCAATACCCGAGAGCGGGGCGCCCGGGGTCCGGCCATTCAGCCTGCACCAAAGATCGTCGGCTTCGTGGCCGTCGAGGATCAGCGTCACCATTCCATAAGAAGCGTAATCGCACATGATGTCAAGGATCTCGTCGATCTGAAACACAGGTTTCTTCACAGTGTCTCCCAAATGAAATATTAATTGGTAGTCCCGCTTCCTAAGAGGCTTGATCACATCTAAATACATTCCGTCCCACAAGCCGGAAGCATCATCCACCTCTGCCCAATCTGCAAACTCAATGATCCGGCAACTGCTGAATATCCCGCTAAGCTCTTTTACCAGGCCGTCATTTTTTAGTCTGCCCCAATTGCCGGCATCTTCACTATCATCATCCGGGATCACTGGTTTACATTCTAAAGCATCCAGCGTCAGGCGGCGTATACCCAGCCTTTCCCACAAACCTCCCCGCATTGGCTCACAGATATGACGCAGGTACTGGTCCACCGGTACACTATACTCCCGGATGATGTCCGCAAGGTTTGATAGCATTGCGGCAGTATCGGGCTTATTCGCTATCTGGTTCATGGAAGTCTTGATTTAAGGGTGATCCCGCATCTGCATCATGAGCATCCACCAAAGTACCTTTAATGCCGAAAGAGGAAGAAATGGCGTATACAACGACATTGCCATCAGGGTGGGAATACTCCTCGACACGATAGGTCGCATCGACATGAAATTCCCCAGGGTTCAGCCGCATATCCAGATCGCCGCAATAAAGGCAAAAAGAGTCCGTTTCAAAATCAAGATCAGCTTCGTACCCACTTTTTTTCAGGTCAGCCAAAGCTTTGTCGACAGATTCATAGTTTTCCATATCATTTACTTTTAGTTGGTTAATACTTTAAACAAGCGCCCTACAATAAGTTCAGGGGGCTGCCGGCAGCAACACATTCTTCCGTATGCGTCCACGTAAGGTCTTCCATACGAATGGCATCGTCGAGAAATTCACCGCCTTCGCTTGTATTGCGGGGAAGGTCATGGGTGGCAACCAGCGCAGGTTCGTCGTTCGGGTTGCTCCTGAAGGGATGTAAGAATGAGAAAAGCATGATGTTTGGATTTGAATAGTGAAAAAATTGGTCTGCTGACTGTTGACTTGCCGTGTTGTTGACCGGTTTTCGTAAGGATCATTACGCCGGCGTAGAGTTATCCATGTGCACGAACAGGTGGAAAGTGCACTCCCATTACAACCGCCTCGGCAAACTGTCACCCGTCATCTTCGTTCCAACAACCAGCAGACCACTAAGCCTTTAAGCATGTTGAAGTTGACTGGCCATCCATTTTTCAAAGTTGATGGTTCCCAGCCTCGCCTGTCCGGCCGGCACCAGGGACGTATTACTGATAGAGGCGCCATAATAGGTGGCACTGCTATTGGACACCACCTTGCGCTGGTCATTCGTGTCTTGCAGATATCGGGTGACGAACGCAGGCATGGTAGAACGCTCCTCACCAGCAATCTCGATTATTCCATTGACAGGCGCCTTCAGCGCAGCCTCGGATACGAAAGTTGCCACGTCTTCGGCAGCAATCGGTTGGAATTGTACATCCGAAATATGCACTACATTCCCTTCCGTAGCTTGATTTGCGATGCCTGCCAGGAACTCGAAGAACTGCGTGCTCCGGACAATGGTATAAGGAACGCCGGATTTCCTGATCAGGTCTTCCTGAACTTTTTTAGCGCGCATGTATCCGCTTTCCTGCATAAGGTCCACTCCTACGATAGACAGCGCCACATGATGCTTTACGCCGGCCTTGATCTCCGCCGCCAGTAAATTGGCTCCGGCCGTCTGAAAGAATTCCATGACAGCTTTGTCCTCGAAGGAAGGAGAATTAGCCAGGTCAACAACAATATCTGTATTGGTCAGGGCTTCAGCCAGCCCTTCTCCTGTAATGGTATTGATGCCCCCGGCCGGAGAGGCTGCAATGACCTCATGACCCAACCCGCGAAGTTTCGTGACTACTTTGGTTCCGATGAGGCCCGTGCCTCCGATGATTACGATTTTCATGATTTGATTTTTTGGTTTCTTATGCTAAGACCAACGAAATGCCAATTGAGTAAGTCAATGAAAATCAACAACCTAAACAGATCGGACCATCCTGTTTTTCACTGTATTTCGTGAAAGCACGACCACATTCATCATATGAAGGGAAACGAAAAAAACTTGCGTAACTTATAAATTACCTGTAGGTTTGCGTAACCTACAGGTTACTTAATTATTCAATACTTAACCAGCCTACATGAATGATCAGCATTTTTCCACTACATTTTTAGTGGACCAAACACCAAAAGAAACCTTCGAGGCAATTATTAATGTCCGCGGATGGTGGTCAGAAGAAATTGAAGGGAACACCGAGTTCATTAACGATGAGTTTACTTACCATTACAAAGATGTTCACTATTGCCATTTGCTCCTGACGGAAGTCCTCCCCTACAAAAAAGTCGAGTGGTCCGTCAAATACAACTACTTCAATTTTACCAGGGACAGCAGCGAATGGACAGGTACGAAAGTGACCTTTGACATCAGCGAAGAAGATAACAGGACGCGGGTCCGCTTCACCCACCATGGCTTGGTTCCCGAATTTGAATGCTATGACATCTGCTTCAACGGGTGGAGCAATTGTATCAACGGCAGCTTATACAGCCTGATAACCACAGGAAAAGGACAGCCCAATAAAAAAGAAGCCGCTTCTCCTGTTAAAAGGCGCCTCGCTGATTAAATGAACCGGTTGCCGCTCATCTATTTCCGGCGGCCTTCAGCTATTCAACGGTCGCGTTTCCGTATATTACAGAAATTTAAAAAAACACCCGAAAATCGACCGTCATGCTCAAAAATCTCCTCCTCGTAGCTATCCGGAACTTTAAAAGGGATAAATGGTACAGCCTGCTTAATATCCTGGGCCTGACGATCGGCATCACTTTTAGCCTCTTCCTCATATTCTATATTAAAGACGAGCTGAGCTACGACGCGTATAATAAAAATGCCGACAGGATCTATCGCATCACCTCCTTTATCAAGGAACCTGAAAAGGATACGATGAAAATGGCTATCACCCAGGTTCCGCTCGCAGCCGCGCTTAAGAACGAGTTTCCCGAAGTGGAAGAAGCTACCCGCTTCATTTCAGCCGGCAAGCCCATGTTCAAAAACGGCGATGCAAGATTTTATGAGGAGAAAGTATTCTTCGCGGACAGCAACGTTTTCAGGGTATTCACCTACCAGTTCATCGAAGGCGATCCAAATACGTCCCTGCTGGCCCCACGCTCACTCGTCCTGACAGAATCCATAGCTAAGAAATATTTTGGTAAGACACAGTCCGTCATAGGGAAGGCCTTGCAAAATGATAAGGGGGAGATCTATAAGGTCACAGCCGTCATAAAGGACGTGCCCAGGAATTCCCATATCAGGTTCAATATCCTGGCCTCCTTCAGCACCCTGCCAAAGGACTTTGGCGCAGACAACTGGGGTAATTTCAACATCTTCACCTATACGCTCCTCAAGCCAAACACCAACCCGGCCACCCTTGAGACCAAGCTGCTGCCCATGTACAAAAAACACATGGCAGCCATCTTCGACCAGTTCAACATAAAGATCAGGTACGGCGTACAACCCATCAAGTCCATCCACCTGCACTCGGACATGAACTATGAACCCGAAGAGCTGGGAAATTTCTCCTATATCTATATTTTCGCCTCCGTAGCCCTCTTCATGCTGCTGATCGCCTGTATCAATTACATGAACCTGACGACCGCCCGCTCGGCAAGACGCGCAAAAGAGATTGGCATTCGCAAGGTCACAGGCGTGACGAAACCGCAGTTGATCACTCAATTCCTGGTGGAATCCACCCTGACAGCCCTCTTCGCCCTCCTGCTCAGCATCGGCCTGATCGCCTTGCTCTTGTCTACCTTCAATACCCTTTCCGGCAAGCAAATATCTTTCAATGACATCCTGAAACCAGGTATCTTCCTGATCCTGCTGGCCATCGTCATCTTCGTAGGCCTGGTGGGCGGCAGCTATCCTGCTTTTTACCTTTCAGGATTCAATCCCATCAGCATTCTGAAGGGCAAGCTCGCCAAAGGCTCCAGCAATTCCACCCTCCGCAGGGTACTCGTGGTGGTGCAGTTCTCCATCTCCATGATCATGCTCATCTGCACCTGGGTGGTCTATAGCCAGCTCCACTACCTGCGTACCGTAGACCTGGGATTCAACAAGCAACAGGTCCTCACGCTCGCAGCCAATAGCAACAACGACATTAGGGCCAAGGTCGAAGCCTTCCAGAACGACTTGCGAAAAAATCCCAACATAACCTCCGTAAGTACTTCCCAGGCCACACCTGGCGCAGATGAGATCAGCTTCAGCCTGCACAGCATTGAGACAAAAAATGGTTTCGTGGATAAAGGCGTGGACAACTATGCCATAGACGAGCATTTTATTCCCACCCTGGGCATGCAGATCAAAGAGGGCAGGAACTTCACAGGACTGGGCGATACCTTAAAAAGGGTCATCGTAAATCAAAGCCTGGTAAAATACTTTGGCTGGGAGAACCCCATCGGCAAGCGGCTTAGACAATCCGGCGACAGCTCCGCCTATTTTGTGGTAATAGGCGTGGTAAAAGACTTCAACCAAAGATCGCTTTACAATCCCATCACCCCGCTGGTCCTCTACTATACCCACAATAGCAATCGTATTCAGCTGAAGCTCGAAGGCAGGAATATCCCTGCCACGGTAACCAACATCGAAAAGTCCTGGAAGACCTACTTCCCGGACCTTCCCTTCGCCTACACTTTCCTCGACCAGGACTTCGATTCGCAATATGCAGCCGACCAGAAACGAGGCAAGATTTTCACTGCCTTCTCCATCCTCACCATCCTGATCACCTGCCTTGGCCTGCTTGGGCTCATCGCTTTCACCACCGAACAAAGACAAAAGGAGATCAGTATCCGGAAAGTAATGGGCGCCGGCATGCGGCAGATCGTTCCCCTCTTGACAAGGAATTTCGTATACCTGGTAGGCCTGTCCTGCCTCATTTCCTTCCCGGTCGCGTGGCTGTTCATGAGCAAATGGCTGAAGATATTCCCGTACAATACAGGATTGAACGCTACGCCCTTCCTGCTGTCGGCACTTTCGGTCTTATTCATCACGCTGCTCACCGTCATGTTCCATGCCGTACGGGCTGCTGTGGCCAATCCAGTGACAAGCCTCAAAGCAGATTAGGACAAAAAAATAAAGCTATTTCTTTTTGGCAGCCTTCTTTTTCTTGGATGACTTCGCGTGCTTATTAAAATCCAGGCAGAGCCTGATCCAAAAATCCAGTTCAGCCTTCCTGGAAAGATCCGTTTCATTCACAAGGATATACCCTTTATATTCCCTGCCCTTCATCACCATCGTCCGGCAGGGCTTCTCCTCCAGCAGTTGATCATGCATTCCCGGGTCGATCCGGCACATGATCCTGTCCGGCCCTACATTGATACACATCTTATCATTCACCAGGAAGGCTATCCCACTGAACATGACCTTTTCCTCCACTTTCGGCACGTCCGCAAGGGCCACCCGTACCCGGTCGGCTAATTTTTCACTATAAGGCATAAATAAATATACGCCTTTCCTTCAAAAGACCATGCCGGGAACGATTGCGTAAATTCTTCTATGCGTAGAAGGTGTATTTCCATTGGAACTTATTTACTTTACGGGCATTGCAGTTTACTCCAACTAAACTATTGCTACATATGAGAAAGCACTTACGCCATGGCAGGCTGCTGATAACGCTTACTGCCACAGGATTGTTGATGACGATCCTCGCTGCATTCCCCTCCTTTTCACTAGCACAGAACAAGACAGCCGTCAAAGGAACAGTGGTCAATGGCCGGACAAACCAGCCATTGCCGGATGTCAACATCACCCTCAAAGGTTCGGCCATTGGTACCCGTTCCGGGTCAAAAGGCGAATATTCCATCAACGCCAGGCCGGGCGATATCATTTCCTTCTCTTACTCGGGCTTCGAGACATATGAGGTCAAATTCTCCAGCGAGTCGACGATCAACATCACCCTGAAAGAGACCGCTTCCAACCTGGATGAAATAGTAGTCATCGGATATGGCACCGCCAAACGCAAGGACCTCACAGGCTCCGTCGCCTCCGTTACTGGCAGGGAGATCGCGGCCGTACCCACTGTCAATGCAGCCCAGGCCCTGGCAGGCAAGCTGCCGGGCGTACAGGTATCCTCCCAGGATGGCCGCCCCGATGCAGCTGTCTCCATCCGGGTACGTGGTGGAGGCTCCGTTTCCCAAAGCAACGAGCCTTTGTACATCGTGGACGGATTTCCCGTCGGCAATATCAATGACATCCCCGGCAGCCAGATAGAAAGCATCGATGTGCTGAAGGATGCCGCTTCCACCGCCATCTACGGGGCCCGTGGTGCCAATGGGGTCGTTATCGTCACAACGAAGAACGGCAAGGCCAGCAAGCTCACCATCAACTATGACGGCTATATGCAGTTCAACAGGCCGACGAAATATCTGCCCACCATGAATGCCTACGACTATATTGCCTACAACTGGGGATATGCCAAAGCCATCAGCGATGGCTATGCGACAGCCTGGGAACAGCTCTGGGCCATCGGCAATTCGGCCGCCACTTATAACAACACCGAAGGCATCGACCACTATAAGAAAGTGGCTGCCCTCGACTATGCCAGGCAGGCATACAGCAACTCGTTCTCGCACAACCACAATTTGAGCATTACCAACGGCAATGCCAATACAAAATACCTGCTGGCCATGAGCTATGCCGACAATGACGGCATGAAGATCAATTCATGGTTCAAACGCGCCAATGCGCTGTTCAAGCTGAACCAGCGGTTGAATGACAGGCTCAGCTTTTCTTTCGACACCCGCTTTACCAACATTCAGAAAATGAGCGATGAGAGCACCACCAACGGCAAAGGCTCCATCCTGTCCTCGGCCTATCAGTTCAGGCCCATCGCGACAAAGGATGTCCTGGGTGAGCTGGACGATACAAAGAATACGCAGCTGGGATTATACGATCTTGTATTGCAGGATCAATACAACCCCGTAGCCAGGATGAAGGATTACCTGCCACAGGCTACAGAGCGGGAACTTCGTTCGAATGCCTCGCTTTCGCTCAACATCATCAAAGGCCTGAATGCAAGGACGGAGTTCGGGTACAACATTTACTGGAACAGGTCCAGGACCTGGTCCGGCGCCCTGTACAACAACTACCTGGACAAACAAGGCAACAAGACCTATGGGGGCAATGCAGCCATTGCTTCCAGCGAAGGCTGGGCTTTGCGCTGGGTGAACACCCTCAACTACCAGGTGCAGGGCCTGGGCGTGGATCACAATCTCAATATGGTCATCGGCCAGGAGGTCAACAACACACATTCGGAAGGCACCAGCATGTTTGGAAATAAATACCCGGTATCCTTTACTTCCGACAGGGCATTCGCAATGATGGACCAGTACGACACAGCCAGGGGCAATCACGGTCTGAGCTCCACTGTCGGTACGCCCAACAGGCTGACGTCTTATTTCGCCCGTATTAATTATACCCTTTTCGACAAATACCTGTTCACCGCCACATTCCGGGCGGACGGGTCTTCGCGCTTCTCACCCAGCCATCGCTGGGGCTATTTCCCCGCGGGCGCCGTTGCCTGGCGTGTCAATGACGAAGCTTTTCTCAGGAATGTACGCTGGCTCACCAGCCTCAAGCTCCGGGCATCCTATGGACAGGTGGGCAATGACGGCATCAGCGCCAATCTCTGGAAAACGCAATGGACCTCCGATGGATTGACAAAATACTCCGTCAATGAAGCACAGCAGGTCTCCTATTCCCCCGCGTCCACCATCGCCAATCCCGACCTGAAATGGGAGTCGACGATAACAAGGAACATCGGGGTTGATTTCTCTCTTTTCAATTCGCGGTTATACGGCACGATAGAAGTTTATAAGAATTCCACAAAAGACCTGCTGATGCTGACATCCATCTCGGCCATCAGTGGCTTTTCCGCCACCTATGACAACGTGGGAAGCACCAGCAACAAAGGCATCGAGATCTCGCTGGGAGGAGAGATCTACCGCTCCAAAGACTTCAGGTTGAGCGCTAATTTCAATATCAGCTTCAACAGGGGGCGGGTTGACGAACTGGCGCCGGGTGTCAATGGGCTATACAAGACGCAGTGGGGTTCCACCGTTACGCAACCCAATACAGGCGATTATATCCTGAAGATAGGCAAGCCAGTGGGACAGGTGCGGGGCTATACCTATGACGGCTGGTACTCCGTCGATGACTTTGATTATGCCAACGGCATCTACACATTGAAAAAGGGCGTTCCAGACATCGGGTCCGGCATCCTGGGAACCGTTTATGGCACCAATGCCCACAAGCCGGGAGGACAGACAGCCTATCCGGGTGTCATGAAGTTCAAGGACGTCGTTGCCGACGGCGTCATCGACGAGAAAGACGTGGACATCATCGGGGACATGACGCCTAAGCATACTGGCGGCTTTTCCCTCAATGCAGGTTACAGGCAGTTCGACCTGGCCCTCAATTTCAACTGGAGTTACGGCAACCAGGTCTACAACGCCAATTATCTCGCCGCCTTTTACGGTAGTAAGGAGGATGGGTTGTATAAGAACAGGCTGAATTATCTGTCTACTTCCTATAGGATCTATGACATCCAGAACGGCCAGCTGGTAAGCGTCACCGACCCGGCGGCATTGAAAGCGCTGAATGCACATGCCACGACCTTCCTCCCTTACCAGGAGAACCCCGTGGTCTCTACCCTGGGCATTCAGAACGGGTCCTTTCTCCGCCTGAACACCGTGACGGCAGGTTATACTTTCCCGGAAAAGCTCAGCAGGAAGGCAGGCATCAGCCGGCTCCGGATCTATGGGGCCATTTACAATGCCCTGACCATCACAGGGTACAAGGGACTGGATCCGGAAGTAAATACCAACACCGCACAGGGGGGGGCCCAATATCCCACTGTCGGACTGGACTGGGGCGCCTATCCCCGCGCCAGGTCGTTTACCGCAGGCTTAAACCTTGAATTTTAATTATTCCAAAATTGCTGTCATGATCATCAGAAAAATTAGCATCGCCATATTTGCCGTCATCATCCTGGCGGGCCTGTCCTGTAGGAGATCATTCCTGGAAGTGCAATCGCCCTCTTCCGTCGACCAGGACTTCGTATTCTCCTCCCCCGGCGAAACCTACAAGGTAATGATCGGTATGTACGAACTCTGGCGCAATGCCAACAACGGCTTGTTCTACGACATCGACGTGGTGGGCTCCGATGCGGAATGCCACCCGGAAGCCTATGACGCACAGACAAGGCACGTACCAGAAGGCCTCTACGCCACAGCGCTTACCATCGATTATGCCAACTCGGTCAACGCATGGGCCGCCTGGTACAAAGTAGCCAATCGTGCCAACATCATTATGAATGCCATTGCGGATAAGAAAGAATACAAAGATGCACTGGCAGCAGCACAGCCCACCAACTGGACACATTTGTATGGCGAAGCCGCAGTGTTCCGCGCATTCTCCTATTTGCAGCTGATCCGCTATTTTGGCGATGTTCCCTATTTCACCATTCCCATTAACAGTACGGCCCAGACAGATACAGCCCGGCTGACATCAAGGGATCTCATCTTCGACGGCGAACTGCAAAGTCTGGAGAACGCGGAAAAGATGATGTATCGCCTGGGAGAAGGTGGTATCAATGCCGAAAGGTTCTCCAGGAGTTTTGCAGAAGGCCTCATCGGGAAAATGGCCCTGTTCGCAGGTGGATATGGACTGCGCCGCACGGACTTCAACTATGGCGGTGTAAGCTTCCAGCAAAAAGGCAGTGAAAAGTGGAACGCCAAATATGTCCGGCTTACGGATTATAAGAAATATTACGAAGTAGCAAAAACTTACCTGGAAGCATTGATCCAGCAGCCGGGTTCCGCGGTCCTTATCAGCACTGATAATCGCGGAGCGGGCTATGACAATCCTTTTCAGCTGAACTTCCAGTACAATATGAATCTCGTCACCAGTCCCGAATCATTGTATGAGATCGGAGAAACACAGGGCCAGTTCTCTGAAAGGCCCTATGCATTCGGCCGCCCTTCCGGAGGCGGCAGCGCCAATGCTTATCCTTGTAAGGCCTATGGGCAGAGCCGTATGTATGCCAGCTATTATTATGGGGATTTTGACTCCTCAGATCTTCGTAGGGATGTCACCGTGGGCGTCACCGTCAACTCGGGGGCCTGTAGTGAGAAGATGATCGATTTCTCGCCGGGCAGCAGGGACAAAGGAGGGCTTTCCAACAACAAATGGGATGAAAGCCGGATGCCGAACCCCTGGACCGCTTCACAGCGGCAGTCGGGTGTCAACTGGCCGATGATGCGCATGTCGGATGCCATCCTGATGCTGGCGGAGGTCTACGCAGAGCTGGGCGACGAAGGATCGGCAAAGGCGCAGCTGACAAAGGTCCGGAGCCGCGCTTTCCTGCCTGCAGACCGCCAGGTGAAAGTAACGGATTATATCAACGCCTTGTCAGGCGATGCGCTGAAAACCGCCATCCTGGGCGAAAGAAAGCTGGAATTTGCCGGAGAAGGACTGCTACGCTATGACTATATACGCCTGGGCGTACTGCCCGATAAGATCGTACAGCGGCGGAATATTCAAAAGGCCATGGTCAGCGCGCTGAAAACAAATGGATACTACACTTTCCCCAATGGGAATACCATCTCGAACTACATTTATGTAAAGGCTGTCAACGTGGCGGACCTGGGGTTGAGCAAGATGCTGACCTACCAATGCGAAGTGCCGGCTACCGATGCCACCTATCCCGTTCGATTTCCCGGATGGCGGGGCAACTGCGACCTCTGGGCAGCGCAGAACTTTTTGGCAACGGCAGGCAATCGCAACCTGGCGATCCAGGGATTGTTCAGATACATCGATCCCAATGGTGCCGAGGCAGCAGCTCTGGTGGCAGCAGGATATAAGAAGACGGCCTGGGCCTCGAACATCGTGGCATATGAGGACCAGTATACGACCAATATCTTCAAGGGCTATTCCGATGCCGACTACGCAGCCGGCGTTCCACCCAGGTACCTGTTCCCGCTGTCGTCAGAAACAGTGTCGAAATCGAATGGCCTTATCACAAATGGTTATGGCTTTTAATCGGATCATCATTTTATTGTAAACCAAACTACCCACTTACAACTATCCCCTTCTCCCTTCGGAAACCAAATCCCTCCATTCGGTGACCCACGCTTCCCATCTGGGAAAAGTGGCCACTAAGTGGTATTGCCAATGCCCGGCAACAGCCTAATCTTTGTAAAAAAAGATTATGCAAAGACTAGTGTTGTTGATGACCCTCATTGGTTTGGCCCATGGCAATCCCATCCGAGCCCAAACGCAAAAAGTGAACGAAGTATGCAGCGCCATTCCCTGCGAGAGCGGTCTGTACTGCGTGGAAACAAGGGACGGCAAAAAGAAATGCGCCGCCTGCGAACAATCCACCCTGAACGATCTCACAGGTAAGGTAGAAGATTGCTGCAAAACCTTCGGCCAGGGCTGGACACCCGAATCCAGCGACGAATACAAGGCCGTGCTGGCGGCTGATGGAAGGGTCCTCGTAGACGTCTTCGACAAGATGCTCGAGAACGCCAAAAAATGCAGGGAAGCCCGCGAATACAGGGAAGACAGATGCTGGAAAGGTGGCGACGACGAACATAAAAAGGCCATCGAACAGATAAAGGAAAGCATCGAGCGCATGTCCGCCCATAAATACAAGATGATCAGCGACAGACGGGTGTATTACGGCTCCAAGAGCTACTACGACAGCAGGCTCAGCACCTTTAAATCAAAGGCAAACCTGAATTTCCCCGACATAGATCAAAAACTCACATTAATCGAAAAAGATATCAATGATGGTAAAAAAGTTAGTTGTTCAGACATTGAAAGATACAGCAATGACTGCGAACGCTGTGTCGATGCAGGTAAAGATTTATTATACGATGGATTCTCAAATAGCAACGAAAAATTTCCGGAAGAATACAACACCCCCTACACTCGGGCACAGGAATTGCTTAAACGGGCCAAAGCGATATTGGAAACGGCCAAAAGTAAGAGTCTCTGCAATTAGTTGATTTGAAAAATGGCTTAACTTCAATAAGCCATGCAAAAGACGCGAAGAGACTTCCTTAAAACAGCCGGTTGCCTTACCATTGGGTTCTGTCTCGGTGGAAGGCCCTGGCACCAGCCCGCCTCGTCGAACCCTGGGGACAATGCGTCCATCGATGCCTGGTTGGAAGTATTGGCCGATGGTAGATTGCGCGTCCTCACAGGCAAGCTGGAGTTGGGCCAGGGCATACGGACTGCCATTGCCCAGGTGGCGGCAGAAGAGCTGAACATGGAAATGTCACAGGTGGAGGTAACGATGGCGGAGACAGGCCGCACGCCTAACGAAGGCTACACAGCCGGCAGCAACTCCATAGAAAGCAGCGCCATGTCCATCCGCCGCGCCGCCGCCACCGCCCGTCAGCAGCTGCTCGGTTTGGCCGCGGAAAAATTAAAAGTTCCGCCCAATGACCTGGTAATATCCCGGGGAACGATCAGCACCAACAGCGGCACAAACCCCTTAACCTTTGCCGAGATCCTGGACGGCAGACAGCTGTCAGGGACGGTCCCTCAGCAAATAACCTTAAAGCCAAAGAACGCTTACAACCTGGTAGGCAAACCAATTCCCCGCGACGACACCGCGAAAATTGTCAAAGGGGATCCCGTATACGTCCACGACCTGCGCTTCCCCGGCATGGTACACGCCCGCGTCGTTCGCCCGCCCGCTTATGGCGCGAAGCTCCTGCACGCTGAAAATGTCCCCGGTATATTAAAAACAGTGATCAACGGCAGCTTCCTCGGCGTGATCGCAGAAAGTGAATATCAATCCATACAAGCGCAGCAGCTGCTCCGGAAAAATGCGATTTGGTCCGAAACCCCACCCTTGCCAAAACTTGACGGCGGTCACCAACTCGCCGACTACCTCCTAACCCTGCCCGCAAAAACTGAACAGGTCACCAAAAAGGGAGACATTACCCATTTAACCCGGGATCTACCAAACCCTTCTTTCCCCGCGACCCATCATATCTTAAAAGCCCGCTATTTCAAACCCTATATCATGCACGGCGCCACTGGCCCCTCCTGTGCCATAGCGCTATATGACAACAGTATACTGCATATATGGACCCATAGCCAGGGCGTATACCCCTTGCAGGGATCACTGGCAAAAATGCTGCGTATGCCCACAGAAAATATCCACGTCAAAGGCATTCCCGGCTCCGGCTGTTACGGACATAATGGCGCCGACGACGTCGCAGCCGACGCCGCCCTGCTGGCAATGGCATATCCGAACAAACATATCCGTGTCCAATGGATGCGCGAAGAAGAGAACGCCTGGGAACCCTATGGCAGCGCAATGGTTATGGAAGTGGAAGCCAGCCTGGATACTGACGGTAAGATCACCCATTGGAAATATGGCCTGTGGTCCGATACACACGGCGCCCGCCCCGGTGGCAACGCCGACAACCTTCTCCCCGCCCGGTACATTGAAAAGCCTTTCACGGCAAAACCTTCCGGCTTCAGCGGCGGCGCCTACCGCAACGCAACCCCTTACTATTCCATACCCAACCAGCTCGTGGAAGCCCATTTCTTCGACGGCCCTCTTAGGACATCCTCCCTCCGCAGCCTGGGCGCCTACGCCAACCTCTTCGCCATCGAATCCTTCATGGACGAGCTGGCCGAAAAAGCCGGTAAGGACCCTTACGAATTCAGGCTCCTCCACCTGGATGACCAGCGGGCTAAAGACGTCCTGCTGAAACTAAAAGAACTTACAAAAGACCAACAAACAAACAACATCGGCATCGCCTTCTCCCGCTACGAGAACACCAAATCCTATTGCGCCGTCGCCGCCAGCGTATCCGTTGACCCCAAAACAAAAAAAATCCATCTAAATAAAATGTGGGCCGTCATTGACGCCGGAGAAGCCATCAACCCGAACGGCATAAAGAACCAGACCGAAGGCGGCATGGTCCAATCCGCCAGCTGGACACTATACGAAGAAGTAAAGTTCAATGAACGACATATCACCAGTCTTAACTGGAACACCTACCCGGTAGCCCGCTTCCCCCAGGCCCCCGCAACAGAAGTGATCGTCATCGATCGCCCAACGGAAAACCCCGTAGGCGCCGGAGAAGCCGCCCAGGGGCCCTCTGCCGCCGCCATCGCCAATGCTGTCTATCGCGCTACAGGTAAAAGGGTTCGCTACCTGCCTATCATGACCCGGTTGATCTTCATCACCTGTTTACCGCTCTCGTATATGATCAGGGAGCTGCTGTCGGGAAACTCCAGTTGAACATCATAATCCGGTAAAAAGAATTTATTATTTGCTTCCGGGAATAACACCGCCGTAGGCAGCCCATCACCAGATACTTTGATGGCATTCCCTTCCTGGACGATTTTCATCACTTTCCCATTACTTTGTTCATATAACCCCACGTAGCGCTGTATGGTGGAATCCGGTAACACGATTCTTTCATGGTGGCTGCTGCCCTTGTTCATGATATCCGAAATTTCCTTACCTAAAGGCAGCGCGCTGTTAATGATCTTGTCATACACAAACATCCCGTTATCTCCATTGGTCATCACCACGATCCCCTCTTTCGTGTTCGGCAAAAAGATGGCCATGGTTCGAACGCCAATGTCGGATCCCCCATGCTGCAGTGCATAAGCACCGCCAGGCAAGCCCCTTACTACGCCCCAGCCGAGTCCTCCGTAATTGTTATCTTTCCCACGCCCCTGCTGTTTTACCATATCCGCATACAGCGTATCCGGGAGACCTGCGCCATTCATGACGAAAATTCCGAGCGCGCAGTAATCCTTGATCGTGGTGGTCAGGTCATCGGCCGCATTTACAGACGTTTCGATAGAAGTGGAATATTTATTTCCATGCCCGTCATGCCACATGGCAAACCTGTTCGTGTCCAGGTCAGCGCTCCAATAATGGGTATCATTCATTCCCAGTGGTTTGAACAGTCCGGAATCCAGGAGCTTGCCCAGGGACTGGTGAAATTTACTTTCCAGGGCGCGTCTCAGGTATTCGTACCCTTCACCCGAATAGCCAACATTTGTTCCTGGCTCAAATTTGAATTTCAGCTTACCCGAACCATCATCCGTGCGCCAGTTGGGAAACCCTGTTTGATGGCTTAATACGTAGCGGGTAGTTAACTTCCAGAGATACGGAGAATGGGCGATATCAGGGTCGATCCAATAACGGGCCAGCGGCTCGTCGAGATTCCATTGCCCCGCCTGTACCAACTTCAAGGTCAGCATAGCCACCACCGGCTTGGTTTGTGAGGCTATATTAAAAAGCGTATTGTTCGGAGCAGGGTGGCCCTTCTGCAGCTCACCGAATGTTTTGAGCCATTTGAGCCTGCCGTCTTTGATCAGGCCGACGCCCACGCAGGGAACATGATTTTCAGCCATCCAGGCGGGAATATTCCGCAGTAATGAGTTTTCCAGCGTGTCAGCCGGCCCCCCGGGACCTGCTCCAGCCTGTTGGTCCGCGGCCAGGCTATGTTTGACGATCAATGCCGTCAGGGCAAAGATGATAAGGATCGATTTTGCTTTCATGTTTCTAAGATTTACCTAAAAATATATACCCTGGAACAGCCCCAAAAACAATAGTGCTGTAAGCAGAACAGGTGAGGGTGAACGTTCATCCGCCGGGGATAACCAGACCTGCGGACGTTCATCACCGGAAAACGAATGTTGATCATCAAAATTTGGTTTATCCCCCCCACTGCGCTTTATTTGGATGATGAAAACATTCGACTGGACACGATTATTCACCAAACCGGGTAAGGTATATACCCAGTTGGCATTCTGGATCGTTGTGTTTTGCCTGTATATTGTTCTCAAAGAGTATCCTCAACGGCTTAGTGGTTGGGCGCTGATCTGCCTGGTACTACAGGAAACCTTAGAGCTGGCTATTCCTTCTTATTCCCAAAACCTGCTTGTATTACCGTTTTTCCAGCGGGGTAAATGGGTTTCAGGCTGCCTGCTTTATCTGGTACAGGTCCTGCTGCTGATCTATCTCATCCCCTATCTGCTGAACGCGGTTGGCCTGATCTTTCAGACGTTCTTCCATGTCCGGGACATCGTCGACTGGCGCAATGAGCATATTACCTTTAGTGTGATCGCCTTTACCATTGTAGCCATGTTCTTTAAAATAGGTTTGGACAGACTGATCCTGGATAAGGAGCAAAAAGAGAACGAACTGCGACATTTAAAAGCGCAGCTGAATCCCCATTTTTTGTTCAACACTTTAAATAACCTGTATGGCTTATCCGTTGCAGGATCTAAAAAGCTGCCGGATCTCATGCTGAAATTGTCAGAGCTCCTGCGATATTCCTTATATGATACCAATCAGCATTATGTCGCCTTGCAAAAAGAGTTGGATTACATCGGCAACTATGTTGAGCTGGAACGGATCAGACTGAGCGAAAAGACGGATATCGCACTTGAAATGACCGGTGATTTTTCAGAGCGCTATATTGCTCCTTTACTACTGATCGTTTTTATCGAGAATAGCTTTAAGCATTATTCCGCCGCCCGTGATCAGCAGGCTTTTGTCCATATTTCAATAGAACTAATGGACGATAGACTGCACGTGAAAACCCGCAATTCGGTCGATCCGGGATATACACCCCAAAAGAGTAGATCCAAAGGGGGGATTGGCCTGAAGAACGTGGGGCAGCGATTAGAATTGATCTATCCTCAAAAGCATATCCTGGTGATCAGGCAGGGATCAGCGTATTTTGAAACGGTCCTGACAATAAATCTAAGCTAAATGACCATCAATTGCATCATTGTAGAAGACGAGCCCATCGCCAGGGATATTTTGATCAGGTACATCGGGCAGGTCCCGTATCTCAACCTGGCCGGCAGTTGTGCCGATGCCTTCGAAGCCATGGATTTGCTTAATAAAATGGATATCGACGTCATTATCCTTGATATAAACATGCCCCATCTCAGTGGGATTGAAATGTTGCGTACGTTAAAAAAATATCCCGCTGTGATCATTACCTCTGCGTATCCTGATTTTGCGCTCGAAGGATATGAGTTGTCGGTGACAGATTACCTCTTAAAACCTTTCTCATTCGCACGTTTTGTCCAGGCGACGGAAAAGGTGGTCGCCAACGGACTGGAAAGGCAGCCCGCCATACAAAAAGAAGAGGAACGTTTTGTAATGGTCAAATCCGACAAGAAATTGACCAAGGTGTTTTTGAATGAGATCGTTTATGTAGAAGCGTACGGCAACTATATTTTCATCCATCGTGGACAGGATAAGATAATGTCCAAACAAACCCTCACGAATTTCGAAACGCAATTACCCGCTGGTAAGTTTATCAGGATCCACAAGTCTTATTTGGTATCGGTTACAGCCGTTAAATACCTGGAAGGGAACGAGGTTTCGCTGGGAGCTAAGAAGCTACCCGTTGGGAAGGTTTACCGGGAGGGGGTGTTGAAAAGATTTCAATAAGGTTCTGATTGATCGACCGCCGTCCACTCATCGGATCATGTGAATTGCTCAATTCACCGACGGGACTGTACGGAAAAGTGCAATTTTACGTTCCCGCGGAATGATACCGGCGGAGTTTTCAACAACAAACAATTTTGACCTTCTATGAGACTTCTCACCGTCCTCGCCACGCTGCTCCTGTTTGCAAGCCTGTCGTCCAATGCTCAATGGATGGACAATTCCAATAAATTCAATGACAGCCTGCATATGCCGGTGTGCATAGCCGCTGGTAACCAGCAGCGTACGATCGTCGTCAAAAGCGAAGACGGCGGGTATTTCCTGGTCTGGGAAGATCAACGTACGGATGCGAACAAGACGGATATCTATGCTCAGAAATTCGACAAGGACGGCCGGCGGCTCTGGGCTGTCGACGGTGTGCCGGTGGCGACGAGCGCGAACGAAGAATTCTTTCATGATGCGCAGAATTTCGATTGGCGTAAATATAGTCTTGCTACGTCGGACGGATCGGGAGGGCTCTATGTCTGCTGGAACTACCTGGTGCTGTCAGGTAATTCCAACTCTAACGGCGTGGCAGCACAACACCTTCATGCCGATGGATCCCGGGTATTCGGCGATGCCGGAGCGATCCTGGCCCCACCCGCCAGTATACAGTATGGTAATCCCCAAATGGCGCCCGATGGCAGAGGAGGGTTTTTCATCGGCTATTTCGAATTTCAAGGCGGCCCGAACGATCTGCTCGTCTTTTGCTATAAGGACGAAGGAGGCACGCTGAAGTCCTATGGCGGCGGGAAGATGAACCAATATGGTAAGGAAGAAGTGAGGACCACCGAATGCGGCAGCCAAATTACGGTGAGCTTCGATTATCATGCTACCGTGCAGTCCTTCATGCTCTATCCCGATCAGCAGGGCGGCTGCAACATCGTAATGGCCCTCACTACCGGCCTCAACGAGATGTACCTGGGATACAACCGGCTGGCCCGCGTGAAGAAGGACTGCCATACCACGGTGCGCAAACGGTTGGGTGGTGCGGACCCCGCAACGACGACTATTCTCGAAAAGGATTATAAGAAGGACAGTGTCGTACAGATCTATACTTTCAAGACCTACTCGTATGACGTTTCCTGTCATCCTGCCAGCAACCCGAATAATACCATTGTGTACACCAATACCAGGATCGAGAACAATGGCTTGGGCTATTTGCCCCTCAATATCGATAATCCTAGATATCTTGTCGCCCTGCCGCAGGGCGTAATTCTTCCAACGGGCGGGAACATCAATGCGGAGTTGATATCCAGTTCCGAACAAGGGCTCGACAGCAAGGGCGCACGCACCAATTATCATCTGCATGGCTATTACCGGCTGAACGAGATCTATGATAGCCTTCCTTATCAGCTGTGCAGCGACCTGGATCATCCCTACCAGGCGTACCGGCCTATCCTGCCGGATAATGCCATTCCGACGGATACCCTGCTTGCCGGGGCCGACACCCTGATCGGCCATACCATGGACAGAGGCCCCGAGAATTATTCGCTGGCGGGATCGGGAAATAAGGTGTGGGTGACTACAAGGGGATCAGAAACTGACGCGGGTATATACAGCGTTTATCTGCAGGAGCTGAAGCTGGTCCCTGCGGGCACGAAGAAATATACATTCGTCATCAATACGGCGGATAAGCTGGGGGTAAAGATCGGGCAGGAGCAGTATACCGGAGGTTACACCACGAGTGTATCTTATAATACACCTGCCATCGCTACCGACAGCAACGGGCACGCCCTGTTCTATGTGATGGAGGCATCGAGGTCGGCTAGGGTGAGTCCCATCGGAGATGGCGGTGTCCTCAGCTGGGGGGCGATGGGTAAAGCCATCAGTGGGGGGTATTGGGCCCGCCGCGAGCTGGGCAGCAGTAATCCCATGGCCGTGCTTAGCGACGATGGGAATGGACTGATCGCCTGGGACAACCTGCGGTACGACGACGTCAATACCTCAAGGAATATCTTTATGGAAAGGATATCGGACGTCTTTACGCCAGCCTATCAGCCACCGCTGAATACGCTGTCGCTGCTCAACACCTCCGGCGGCGGAAGCATACCCAGCTATCTTACAGGCAGCACGAATGTCTGGACGACAATAGACGGGCTGGTCTTTAACAGCGGCGGCAATAATATTACTACACCGCTGGTGTCGGTGAAGGACAACTATCCGCTAGGTTTGGTGCGTGTATATACATACGAGAACAGCGGAGCCGTGCGGGTCGTCAACGGCAAAGCCTATCTCAACCGCAACTTTACGATCAACGTGGACAATAATCCCAATGGCAGCGGTAATATCCCCATGCGCTTCTATATCCCGCAAGCCCAGTTCGATGCGCTGAAAGCCGCCGATCCCGGTATCTCTGATCCTGGGGACCTTGGACTAATCGAACAACCGAATGCCACCAGCAATGTTCCTTCGACCTATACACCAGTCGCCGGCGAGCAGCCGCTTTCGATCACTGGATGGGGTGCTATCGACGGTGGTTATTATATCGGGTTCATTGCAAAAGGCTTCAGCAATTTCTTTGTCACCAGGGGTGTGGTACCGCTGGCGCTGAAATGGCTGGACGTACAGGGAAAGCTCACAGCCCCCACCACGGCGGCCATCAGCTGGACAGTGACGGAAGAAAAAAATGTAAAAGGCTATACCGTTCAATACAGTAATAGCGGGGTGAATTTTATCGACGGCTGTACAACAGGTTCCACTAACAGCGGAGTAACGACGTCCTATAGCTGCACGGTGCCGCTGCCCACCCCTGGTACCTATTATTTCCGCGTCAAACAGGAGGACATAGATGGGAAGTCCACCAACAGCAGGATCATCGTGCTGACAACAGATGCAGCAGGTGGGTTCACGGTAGCTCCGAATCCAACCAGTTCGGCTGCGGTGCTCAGGATACCCGGCGGCACGGTGGTAAAGAAGCTGGTGCTGCTGAGCATCAGCGGGAAGGCCGTCTGGCAGGCCACCGGTGCGCTGAATGGCACAGTTACAATACCAATGGCGCAACTGCCGGCCGGTGTATATCATCTGCAGGTTGCGGGAGACAAGGCGGTACAGATACTGAAGATCATTCGAAAATAGGGCGACTGTCTTAAAACACCGCCCTCGCCACCTCCTGGTCCTTAATCTGCCACGCTTTAACCAACTCCCCATTCACCCTCCTCAACGCCACCTTATCCCCCATCGCCCTATACGCCATCTGAAGCCCCGTCAACGACCACCCATTCATAGGGTTAATCTCCAAATCACGTTGAAAAACTTTCACCGCCTCCCCAAACTTCCCCATCCTCAACAACAGATCCCCTAAATATTGCCGGGCAGGCAAAGCCCAATCCCTTGGCTCATCGTAGATCAGCGCATCCTCCGCCGCCACCGCCCTTTCAAACGCCACCCTCGCCGATGGATAATCCTTCTTTTTCTCCGCCAGCACCCCTGCCAGAACACTTTTAGCAACCAGTCCCGCCTCATACGCATTACTGAAAGGATCATAAGAAGCCTTCAGCCGCTCATCCTGCAAACCCTTTTCCAACAGCCCCAGCTCCCCAGCCGCCTCAGTCAACCACCCCAGGCCACTGAAAGCCATACCCCTGGCAAAATGATCGAGCACATAAACATAGGGACTGGAACTATCAGCCGCAGGCTCCTTCAATATCTCCTCCCACTTACCAAAACGGATCAGCGTGAACAACCGGAACTGATACACATATTGCGCGAAGTTCCCAAAGCCGCCAGGCGTTTTCAGGTCCGCGGTGGTTATCAGCGTACGTATCGTATCGCTGCTGGCAATCGCATCTTTGAAATTCCCCGCCATCATGGCGCACGCGATCTTCATATGCACCGCATGCAGCAAATAAAGCCCTGCGCCTTCCGTCACAGGTTGATATAATTGCACATACTTATTATAGCCGGTCACCGCCCGGTCATTCACATCGATCCCCTTCCTGTAGTTACCGCTCCGGATATAGATATGGGAAGGCATGTGTACCACATGCGCAACATCAGGCATCAGGTCCGCCAGCCGCTCTGCGCTCTTTACACCGTCTTCAGGGTGAAGAGAGCCTTCCACCGTATGGATCATAAAATGAAGTCCACCCGGATGCAGCGAGTCAATGGCCAGCGCTTTTTCCAGGATGCTTCGGATCTGGGGCGTCCAGGTCCTTGGTCGCAGCGCCGCATCATACAGGTCCCAGGGGTGTTCCAGCATCAATGCATCGGCGTACAGGACAACGACATCCGCATTTTTCGGATACGCTTCAGCCAGCGATCGCATGGCCGATGTATAATTCACTTGCAACACCTTCAGGTCCGACGTCGTGTCTGCACTATATCGCTTCGACATGGCATTGATAAGTCCTTTCTCCAAAGCCGAACACCCCGGTAGATATTTCACACCGGCCTGCACAGCTTCAAAGGCAGCCATCTCCGCCCGGAACCCATTACCGAAATTAATAGTCGGACCAAGCGCCAGCGCCTTCCCATAATAAGCCATCGCACAGGTAGTGTCAAACCGCAGCGCTTTCGCAAAAGAGGCCCGGGCTTCCAGCGTATGGAAGGCATAATACATATTGATCCCCTGGTCGAAATAGAACTGTGTGCTGTCCGAGGCAGTAGTGATCTTCCATCTGTGATGTCCCCACCCGGTCATGGGAGGAATATCCGGGATTTCGGCAAAGTTCACAGGCGACACCCGGCAACTGAGGGAAGATGATCGTTTCCACGCAGTCACATGCTTCACATCAACACTTTTACCCGTGATCATACGGAAAGCCGCAGCCAGGCAAAAGCTACAGACGACACACGCTAAAACAACTATTTTTCTCATATACAGGCAGTTTTACCTAATACTTCCCGACCTCGCCCTTTACAGAGGCAAATATCTTTTGGGAATTGAACCCAACACCTTTCTTAAACACCCAGACGATCTTTCTTATATTTTGGATATTTTGAGACACATCCCCATCGATGACCACGAGGTCCGCAGTCTTCCCCGCTTCGATGGAGCCGGCCCTGCTTTCCAAACCCAATGCCTTCGCGCCATTCAGGGTAGCTATACGCACCGCCTCCAGGGGAGTGAACCCTGCCTGCACCAGCAGTTCGATCGACTGCTGCGACCCATATCCCGCCAGCACGCTGCCATTTCCCGTAGGATCAGTGCCCACGGTCAGCAAGCCACCGGCATCTGCAAACGCCTTCTCCATCTTCATTTCCTCTAAAAGCATCTTATTCAATGCAGGGCTTCTTCTCTTGTTATATACATTCAAATACATACTCCGTGTATCGGGGGCCATGGCTTCCAGTACCTCCGGGCGCAGCACCGTGTCCAGCGTGCTGAGATTGATCAGCACCGCCAGTGTGGAAGTAAGGATCACCTTTTTAGACACCAGCAATGCCGTCAGGTCCTTCACCTGCTTGCTATCCACCGGCATATAAGGAGCCGACCCCATAGGACAGGCATTTTCTTTCTTGTTGGGGAAAAAGTCAGTCGCGGCAAAGAAACCATGCTCCAGCTGGTCGATCCCTAATTCAGCCGCCTCCCGGTAAGTGACGGAGCAAAGATGGCCGGTTACTTTCAATCCTTTCGCATGTGCCTCATCGATCGCAGCCTTCAGCGTTGCCTTATCCAGGTAATTGTACGCCTTGAACGACGTAGCCCCCTGGCTTACCCAGAAATCTACAAACGTCTTCGCCTCCTCCGGCCCGCTCAGTTCATGCATCTGCGGAAAAGCAGTCCCCTTCCCCTCCAGGTAAGGCGCCGTCACATCCATGGCAGGCCCTATTATCTTTCCCTTGTCTATATCCCGCTTCAGGTTAAGGTCCGAATACGGCTCAAGGCACCCCGCCGTCCGGATCGTCGTCGCGCCGCACGCCAGGTACATTTTCGGAAAAGTAATGGGCAATTGCTTACAATGCAGATAGCTGAAGTCCTCCGGATAGGCCGAATAATACATGTGCTCGTGTAACAATACAAATCCCGGTAAAAGAGATTTCCCGGTAAGATCGATGACCGCGGCGCCTGCAGGGACTGCCAATTTTTTACTGTCACCCACCGCTTCTATCATGCCATTACGTACGATCACCGTCTGGTCATCATGAAACTGCATGCCTTTTACATCCGCCAGCTTGCAGTGCGTAAATACAATCAACGAAGTATCATAATCGATGAATTTCTTTACGGTGGGCGCATAAGTTGTCTGCGACAATGCCTGGCAGCAGAGTACCAGGCAGCATAAGCCAGAAAGCAATTTTCTCATCAGGAGGTATTGTGTAACCACAAAATAATCCTTTCCAGCCGTTTCACAAACTATCTTGCCCGCCCATACCGCCCCGCCAATCGCAGTATATAAAGGCCCGATAATGCAATACCGCCCCCGACCCAGCAAACAATGGCCCCACCGGAAGAAAGAATACCCAGCAGCAGGATGCCCGCTCCCGTAAACCCGATGGCCCATCCGATCACAGCCACACCAAATTTATTTTGACGATCCGCCTCCTTATGCGCCTCCAAAACCTGATCAGCATCCAACGCTTCATCCCTCTCTATCCTCTTCTCACTCTCCAACGCTTCATCACTCTCCCAATCCAAAACCTTCTTCCCCCTCAACCTCACCTCAAAAAACCCCAACATCACCAACGGTATCCCTACTCCCAACACCGTCTCCCATGTCCTGCTCAGCCTGACCCCCAACATCCACGGACTAATGAACTTAAAGAACATATTAATACTCAACGCCACGACAGTGACTGTCACTACAGAAAAAGCCGTCTGCCTCCTCGAATACAACGACCAGATCACAGGAGCAAAAAGAGCCGAGCCTGCAATAGACGCAATACTAAGCACCACCTCGACAATCCCGCCCGCCTGCGGTATCACCATGGCAACTAATATCGTACAAACCCCAAAGACCAGCGTAAACAGCCGGCCCACCAGGATCTGTTCTTTCTCCGAAGCCTTAGGCCGCAGCAGCTTCAAATAAACATCTTTCGCAAACACAGTCGCAGCCAGGTTGATAGTCGTATTGGCCTTGCTGGACGTAGCCGAAACCATCCCCGATAGCACCAACCCGATAAGCCCGGCAGGCAACACACGCTGGCACAGCAACATATAGGCATTCTCTGGCTGCAGCCCCGTTAGCCCGGGATGTATCACCCGGAAGATCATAGGAGGCAGCATCCAGATGACAGGACTGACAAGATACAGAGCGCCAAATAAATAAGCCACCTTCTTAGCATTCCGCTCGCTGGCCACACTGGTATACCGCTGCACATAGCTCCAATTACCACCGATATACACCGTCTGATAAACGATAAAAGCCAGCATAAAACCCAGCGTATAATCCTGCGAAAAGAAATGAAAGAAGTCAGGAGGAGCGTTCCCGACAAAACCGTTGACACCACCGACTTCCTTAAAAGCAGCGGGGACGACGATGAGGACAGCCGCCAGCAATACCACAAACTGCACCACATCCGTTACCAGCACAGCCCAGAGTCCGCCGGCCGCCGTATACAGCACGATGATGACGCCGATGATGACAATGCACATATTCAAAGAGAGCGGCGTAGCCGCACTTACCATTTTGCCGACGGGATACAGCACCGCACCGGTATTAAAGAGGCTCAGTAATAATATAAGATAGGTATAGAATTGCTGGGTACCCGTATTGAATCGCTTCCCGATGAATTCCGCCGCCGTCTTTGCACCCGTCTTCTTCCACTTGCCCGCAATGAACAGGGCAGTCAGGATGCCGCTCACAGCCATGGTCAGCTGTATGGAATTGGCCACCAGCCCCTGCTTGTAGGCAATCGAACCCCAGACCACAAAAGTACCGGCAGAAAAATAGCTGATAAAAAGAGAAAGTCCATTGATCCACCAGGGCGTCTCCCCGCCCGCTTCGAAAAATGCCTGCCCGTTCTTGCTGCCACTCCGGGTGAAGACCAGCCCGATGGCAAAGATCATCACCGCGAAAACCACCATGACTACCAGATCCAATTTTCCCATACAGTACAGTTTATTCTATGTCTATTGCCTGGACCTGGATGCCATAAGGCGGGAGCCTCACAGGCCATGTCGCCGCGTGATTGATCACTTTGAATGATGTATCCGCCGACAATTTACTGATGTCCAGCCGGACTTGCGCCACCGCCGGGCTTTTCCTGTCATTTAAAGCGATGACATACAGCCGCCGCCCATCCGCCGCCAATGCCGTGATGATCTCTACATCAGGATTATCCTGGTCCACCAATCCCCGCCGGACGATAAGGTTGACAGACCTGCCTTCAATAACTCCCGGAGCAAATCCACAGCTTTCGTGCGGCCCCACCTTCGGGGTAACAAATCCCCTGGGAAATGAAATGGTCCCACCGGACCTGAGCTCCGCCTCCGCCAGCAGGTAATCCGTTATCCAGCCTATCTGCCACCAGGCATGATGGGGGTAAGGACCGGCACCCTTGTTCATGGCATTCCAATAATAGGAAGCCACGCCGGTAGCGCTGTCTACAAAAGCATCCCTGCCGATGGCGGCAGCCCGGGCCATATCCACGAACAGTGAATCGCCTGTCAGCCGGAACATTCGGATAAAAAGACCGGCATGACTGCAAAGCTGGATAGGCCCTGCTCCGTTGGCAGAACCGATGATCCCCCCGTGTTCGAAGCTGAGCCCAGCCTGCGCGATCTCCCAGCTTTCCCTGGGCACACCTTTGACGGATCGCGCTTCCCGCGACGGGACAGGCTGCGTATAAACAGACGCCGTATAGATCCGCGCTGCACGGATAGCAGCCTGTTTGTATGCATCGACACCAGTAAGATCATAAAGGTCCAGCAGGCATTGAGCAGTCTGTGCCGTGGCAAAGTCGGGAGCATAGCGGGCATCACCACATACACCTATGAAATGTCCCTCGTCGACGCCATGCGTGATATACCAGCGGGCGCCTCGCTCCGCGGCATCCAGGTAACGCCTGTCCTTTAATATCCTGTAAGCCACCAGCAGCCCGTAAAAAGTGGGCCGAAGGTCCTGCAAGTCGGTGAATAAGGGCTGATGGCTATGCCGGTCGTAGGCCACATCCCAGCTCCCGTCAGGCTTTTGCCATCGCAACAGTAGTTCCGCCCCGAGCCGGAGTCGTTCCCGCAGCAGCGTATCTTCCGGCGAAAATAACAGCACGTTCCCAAGATCGAGCAGGGTGTAATACGTCAGGCTGACAGGCTCTATGAATTCACCCCACTCCTCTACAAATTTCTTGCGCCTGGCAAGATAATATTGCCCGATGGCCGCACCGCTGAAAAAGCCAGTGTCCGTCTGCTGCTGCACCAGTTTGAAATTGCGTGCATAAGGCAGGATGCTGTCGCGGAACCACCCCAGGCCCGTGATCGCACCCACCATCCACATAGAGCCATAATCAGCATTCTTCATTGCATCATGCTGCGAGCCTACCACACCACCCAGGTACGACTGTGCCCCGATCTGAATGCCCTTATATTCCTCCACATTCCACATAGCAGTTCGCGTGTCGGCAAGGTATCCCAGCATACGAAACACCCGGTCGGTAAGCGAACGCTCGTTATGACGCAATGCCAGCCCTTCTTTGAAATGATAGATATCGTTGATGCTGTGATGGAGCGATGCATACCAATCCCCTTCGCTAATACTAAATCTATAGCTGCAGCGAAGCAACGTTCCCACAGCACCAGCAGAAGCAGGCTCGCCCAATACAGGATACCAGAGGGTAGGTGTCAGCTGCGAATGCCGGTTCATATGCGAGAGGCCCACCTTCCATTCCTGGTGGGTATAATGGTCCTTCGCCCACGGGTCCCTGCCCACTCCGGGGTCAGCTATCACCGACAAAGAAAGCCCGTTCGCCATGCTGATAATGGGTGAGAGCGTGCTGGCGCAGCGCTCCCTGTAAATGACAGGCCGCTGGGGAATGCCCTGACCATAAGCATAGGCAGCAACAAAGTCAGGCTGAAGCCGGGGACCCTGGAAATAACCTGGAACCGTAGCCCAGGTCAGATCGCTCGAAGCCACAGTCGACAGCGAAGGGCTTGCAAGAGAAAAATAGCCGGGCGTTCGCACCACCAACGTCTGGGTCACCCGCACATCGGTTGCATACAAAGAGTCCAGCCGCCATTCAGTGATCACAGTGGCCCACGCACACGCATACGTAAACCTTATCCCACCTCGAAGAACCTCAGCCTTCGATGGTAAAAAATACAAGGCCTCCCCCGCCGTATTCATGGCCACAGGCGAAGTGGCCTGCTTCCAGATATTGATCTGATATTTATACGCAGTATCCGGCCAGGCAGCGCCGCTGGATGTACGGAAGGTCTCCTGCGGCACCTCGGATGGTTTGTCTTTCGAATATACCAGGGTGTATTCACCGGATGGTTTGCCCGCATCCACCCATGCGCCCTTTACTTTTCCCTGTACAGCAGTGATTGCCCATCCATTAGCGGCATGCTTCCAGAAGATCCGAATCCGCTCATTGGACAGCTTCAGCACACCAGTCTGACCGGAAACAAGCCCCCCGGCACATAAACAAACGATCAACAAACAATACTTACTCATAACAAAGGATTTCAAATATGGCAGCAGGGGTGTTCTCCGAAGGGTGTTCGACATACAGCGTCAGCGACTGCGTCCTCACAGGCCCATCAAACTCGATGTCCCGAATGGTCTGGTAGTTACCCGTCGCAGCATACAACACCTCGCCATTCCCACTAACCAATCTAAAATTACGAACACAAAAAGGCATGACTGTCTCCGGATGTGCCATCAGCACGGATTCCATGGGATGATCCGCATCCGTATCGAACTTGATCACCACACGGCGGATCTGCCGGGGCGCCTTCCATGTCAGCCGGATCGCCGGCGCAGGGTCGTTCAGATCTGCCACCCAGGCGTTAGGCCGTACAGTGGGCCTGGCGATGCCATTGCGAACATTCTCCCCTTCAAATGCATCCAGCCCGGGGCTGATCTTCATCGCCACATTCAAACCTTCCGGTCGCCTTTGTGGACACCAGAACTCGAATTCCTCCATACCGATCCCCTCCGGCGGCGTCTGCTTCCCGTAATTCGAGACAGCCTCATTCACCAGGTTGAAGACGGACAAAATACCCGTGATCCGCTGCGCACTAAAACCAGTTTTTATCAACGGATTCTTATACAAACAAACAAAGCCATAACACGCCTCCGAAAAGCTTACGTCAAACGCCAGCACCACTTCCTGCCGGCCGGGACTCAACTTAAAAGTTCGCTTAGCCAGGCTGACATCCGGTGTAAAATTACCACACCTGCTGCTGACCTTCAGTTCCACCTCCAGCTCCGTATCTTCCATTGCGTCAACAAACAAAAGCAGAGACGGACAAGATCCCGGCGCCAGCGGCAGCAGCTGCGCCGTGGAAAGCTCCAACACCCGCCATTCTAACAACTTCAACTCCTCCAACAACAGTTTCGAAGAAACAGTAACAGAAGCAGAACCCGTCAGATCATCCTCATCCCGAAGACCCAACCCGGGAATATATTGACCCGATCGCATCAATTCCTTTTGTAATGCAGCCAATAAAGTCCCCTGCGCCAGCTCGCGCGGTAGAACTCTATGCCGGTGGCATAGCACAGCCGCCATCCCCGAAGCCTGTCCCACATATGCTCCCGTGCCCATCACACGCGAAGAGCCAAACGCTACATGGGTTGCACTGATCAGCCTTCCCGAGAAAAAAAGATTGCCAATATTCCGGCTGTATATACACCTGTACGGGATAGCATAGATCCCCTTGCTGTGCCACTGGTTGCAACCCGGCTTCTCGCTGAAGACCCCATCCGAAGGATGCAGGTCGATCGACCACCCGCCATAAGCAATGGCATCTTCAAAAGGCCGCTGCACTACAATGTCCTGCTGCCGGAGAATATAGTCGCCCTCAAAACGGCGGCTCTCCCGCTTGCCCGGGATCATGCCCACCCATTCCAGGGTAAGGGTCTCCGCATCAGGAAATTTACCCGAGTTCTTGATATAGTTCCACACCCCATATACCACCTTCCATAATTCCCATTTGATGGTCTCCGTGTCATGCACGGTATCCAGCCGTCCGCCGTATTCGATCCACCACAGGCGGCACCCATAGTCTTCCGTGTTGAAGCTGCGGAAGCGGGGGATCTTCGTTATATCGTCCAGTGCAAAAGCCGGAGGTACATAACGGACAGGCCTGCCCGTATCCTTCGTATAAAAATAAAGCGAATGCCCCAGCAGCTCGCCATAGTCCGCGGCGGGAGCAAACAGCTCCCCGAACTCCTCCGTCGACTCCGCTCCCATGCGAAATGCAGCCCCGGCAAGAAAACCCACCACCCCATCCCCGGATGCATCCGTGAACAGGGGCGCCCTTAGCTCATATGCCGTCTGGTTCTGGCTGCAATAGGCCTTGACAGCCTCTATCTTCCCCGGATCAGTCTTGATCACCTCGTTGACCGCCGTATTCAGCAGCAGCGTAACATTCGGTTCAGACATCACCTTGTCCAGCAATACCATGTCGAATACCACAGGATTGCCTTCAGGATTTCGATACGTATTCTCTACCAGTATCTCGTCGACAACGCCGCCCTCACGGGCCCAGCGATTATTATTGCCCATATGGGACGTGGCGCCCAGGATCCACAGCCGCACTTCGCTGGAAGCATTACCGCCCAGCACCGGCCTGTCCTGGACCAGGATGACATGGATGCCTTGCCGTGCCGCTGTCAACGCGCAACAGACGCCGGAGAGCCCACCGCCTACCACTACCAGGTCGGCTTCAAGGGTGACATGCGGGAACGAGCGCTCGGGTACACCGGATGATCTGATCATGATGCTTGGCTATTTAAATGATTTTGTAAGAATGACAAAGCCCCCGGGCTTCACCAGCGAAACCTTTGTCTCATCGCCGGCATCGACCTCCAGCTCCTGGCTCTCGCCCGGCCGCAATGTTCGCAACGACAAGGTCCGGCCATTACAGGACAACGTATAACCCCTCAATGTATAGGAAGGAAAATCTTTACGCGCCGTTACCCGCACCGTCAGCTTGCCCGCAGAACCACCTGATTGAACTCCCGACCCACCTGACCGAACTCCCACCCCGCCTGACCCCGCACCCCCCGACACTTTCTCGATCACCGCCGGCGCAAACTCCTCCTGCCACGCAGTATACATCCCCCGTACCTCCCGCTGCGGCGTCACCAATCCCCACGGCCGGTAACCATTCACATTCGATCCCGGAAAACGGCTCCGGTAGTCCTGGAACGTCCACACACAAGCCCCGATCACAAAATCACACTGCCGGAAAGCCGCCATGGCATTCTGCAGATGCACCACCCGCTGACTTTCATCCTTCACCTGGTCCGCCCTGATACCGAATTCACTTAGAAAAACAGCCTTGTCAGGATAAACGGCATGAATATGCTGTATGTTCTTAAGATAATTTCCATAGATATTCGCACTGATGAAATCCACGTAGGCAGATGCCTCATCCTCTTTTTTCTTAACACTCTCCCTCCACACCATCATACTCGCAAACGTAATTAGACGCGTAGGATCGATGCCCCGCGTAAAAGCCCCCATATCCTTCACCCAGCTCTTTCCCTCCGCTTCCTGTGATTGAAATTCATTGCCCACCGACCACGCGAATATGCAGGGATGGTTCCAATCCCGCTCCACCATTTCCCTCATCTGCGATTGCCACTTGCGTCGCATCATCGTGTCGGACATTTGCTTGGGTGTCATCTGCCAATTCCCGGCCTCTTCGATGATGAGTAAGCCATTCCTGTCTGCCCAGTCCAGCAGGTACTCGGGCACAGGATAATGATTGATCCGCGACATCTCCATACACCCGCCCTTCATAAGGGAAAGGTCCTTATCCAGCACCACGGCAGGATCCATCGACCCATACTCCGGATGGTCCAACGGCCGGTTGGCGCCCCCCATCTTGATCGGCTCTCCATTCAATAGGAGCCGGTTGCCCTGTACCTCCAGCTTCCGGATCCCAAACGCAACAGCCAGCGTATCACTTCCCAGTAAAATCTCCGCCTTATAAAGATTCGGATGATCCTGGTCCCACAGCGCCACCTGGTTCGCCGGCAACACCGTCTCAAAATTGACTGTCCCATCCGAAGTAACAGGCACAGTCTTCACATCCCGCAAAACTTTTCCCTCCCTATATATCCTTCCTCCAACTACCCCCCCGCCAGAAACACCACTCACCACCGCCCGCACCCGCACATGCGCCGTCCCCTTCTTCAGGTCCGGGTCCGCGCTCACTTTTATGCTCCTGACAAAAACAGAAGGCCGGGTAACCAGCGTCACAGGCCGCGTGATCCCGCCATAATTGATCCACGGATATTGCTGCCCTACATTGCTGGCCTGATAAGGCACAGCAGTCTTTGCCCCGGGAATAGTAGTCGTATCCCAGGAATTATCCACCTCCACCGCCAGTACATTCTCCTGCTTCAGCCTACCCGTCACTTCCACTTCGAACGGCGTATATCCCCCCTCGTGATCCCCCACGCGCTCGCCATTTAACCACACGCGGGCCTTGTAAAATACTGCATCAAATCTCAACCACCTGCGCGTCCCAGCCTGCAGCGCACCTGTGGAGAACCTCTTAATATACCAGGCCTTGCCCGTATAGAACTCATATCGTTTGTCCACGGAAAAACAATGCGGCACCGTCACCTCATCATACCTGTCGGTAGCCACCGACGGCCGGTACCACCCCTCATGCTCCCCCACCTGCACCGGGTCCAGCGCAAACATCCAGCTTCCATTCAATGACTCAGTAGTCCTTCCCTGCCCCCACACACTCGTAGAAAAAACCTCACAACCTAACCAAAGAACAAAACATAATGATCTCATTCGCTTATTCATACCTTTCATAACTTTTATTTATTCTTCACCGAAGGCGCAACACTTCTCAAAAAAGCCAACACCTGCTCCTGCCGCTCAGCATCCGAAAAAACAGCACCCCCATGCCCGGCACCGGGCAGCGTGATCATCTCCGCCCGCACGCCCGCCGTCAGCAGCACATGGTAGAATAGTACGCCCAAATAATAATGAATGATTGGGTCCTTGTCCCCATGCAGGATCAGCACGGGCGGATCGCCCTTGTCCACATACGTAGCAGGGCTCGCCCACCTTGCCAGGTCCGGCCGCAGCAGGCACGACGCGCCCAGCAGCTTGCTGACAGAAGAGCCGGCAGAGTCCACCTGGTATCCCGAATTGTCCCCATGGAATGCATAAAGATCGCCAGGTCCATAAAAATTGATCACCCCCCGGAATCGCGGCTCCCGCCCCTTCAACGGGTATGGGTAAAGGTCCTGCCGCCGATTATTCGCGCTCATCCCGATGAGCGACGCCAGATGCCCGCCCGCAGACGCGCCGCCCAGCACAAATCGGGAAGTATCTACCCCCAGCTCACGGGCATGCTGGAACAAATAATGTATAGCCGCATTACAATCCTCCACCGGCGCAGGAAAGACTGAATCCTGGCTGAACCGGTAAGCAATGCTGGCGATCGCATAGCCATGCCTCGCCAGGTATGGTATCTCCATGTTCTTCTTGCCACCCAGCCGCCACCCGCCCCCATGGATCCAGATCATCACTGGCAAAGGCCCCTTCACATCATCAGGTAAATAAAGATCGAAGTTCTGTTTCGGATCCGCCGTACCATAACGGATGTTCTTCATCAAGGTCACACCAGGTATGGCCACCGTATCGTCCACCTGTGCGAATACACCGACCGAAAAAAACAACATCAAAACCATCAAAACATATCTCATACAATACAGCATTTATTTCAAACCTACATTCCCATCTAACTTTATTTCCAATCCGGATTTTGCTCCAGCAATGTGTTTGCATTTATTTCATCCTGCGGTATGGGGAAATACCGGTGCTTGGCCATCGGCGTTCGCGTCGGGTAAACGTCATTCACCGCCGCAGGGATCACCGTGAGGAATGTATTGGTCCGGGTCAGGTCATACCACCGGTCCCCCTCCGCAAAAAATTCCCAGCTGCGCTCCCGGATGACACTGTCCACAAAGGCGCCCTGGGCCAATCCAGCCGTAAGGTCCGGCAATCCCGCACGATCACGGACTTTCTTTATATACCCATACGCATCGGCAGTCGCCCCGTTCGCCCTTGCCTCCGCTTCCGCAGCAATGAGATAGACATCAGCCAGTCTGAATATAGGTATATTGATCGCCCCGGCGCCACCGATCGAATTAGGGTCCATATACTTCTTCACCAGTACCCCCTTTGCCGTGATAGGCGTTACATCTTTTTGTGCCACGGTCTGCCCCGATTTATTGATATAATTGGTATCCAGCAGCTGCCGCCGCTTGTCGATAGGATTAAAACTGTCAAAAAAGGACTGGTAAGCGAATATAGAGCCAAAGCTGCTGTTGGCATACGCAGGTCCATCGCTGTTCTTCGGCCCGAATAGGCTCATGAGCTGGCTGCTCTGCCCTGGCGTAGCGCTTTCACATTCATAAGCCCACATATTCTCCTGCCGGGCCACATCCTCCTTCGCGACATTATATACATCCCGCACATCCGTCATCAGCAAATATTTATTGCTGGCAAGCACCTGCTTCGCCTTGTCCAGGGCCAGCGGCCAGTTCTCAGCATACAATGCCGCCTTTGCATAAAGCGTCAACGCCACCTCCTTGCAGGTACGCCCTTTCTGAATGGCAGAAGAGTAGCTGGGCAGCGCAGGTACCGCCAGGTCCAGGTCCGCAAATATTTGTTTATACACATCCGCCCGGGGACTTTTGCCCACAATGGCCTTTTCCTGGCTACTGCTGGCGCTGGTCTTCACCACCACATCCCCGAAATTCTTCGTCAGCATGAAATGATAGAACGCCCTGAGATAATAAGCTTCCGCTATGATCACCCCACGCCGCACCGTATCCATGGTGGTGGTCGGCACTTTCTCGATCACCCAATTGGCTTTTTCGATCCCTGCATAACAGCTCGACCATATCTGTTGCGGTGACTCGAACAGCCGGTTAAAGCTTTTCTGCGTAGTATAGTTGGGATCGTAATTGAAAAGCGTCAGCGTGTTGCGTCCCACTACAGGTCGTGGATACGTCTGGTCCGCGCTCCAGTCGGAGGCAGAGGGTGCCGCCGTGTTGAACAGGTCCGCAACAGGCGAATAAGCTGCCGTCAGCGCCGCTTCGGCATCAGAGGCAGTCTTATAAAAATTGGAAGTGAAAATGGATGAATACGGTTGCTCCTTCAGCTTGCTGCAGGCAAGGAACGACACCGTCATCACTGAGGCAATATATATCTTATGAAGCTGCATATTTCGTCATTTTATAGTTAAAAAGCTAAAATGTCACCTGCACCCCGGCCAAAAATGTCCTCGCCACCGGATAAACCAGGTTATCCACCCCCACCGCCGTATTGCTGCCACCAAACGAATTCACTTCCGGATCAAATCCTGAATACTTCGTGATAGTCGCCAAATTATTGCCGCTGACATACACCCGCAGACGGCTGATACCTTTGAAAGCAGGCAACGTATAGCCCAGCGTAACATTCTTCAGCCTGACAAAAGAACCATTCTCGACAAACCTGTCCGAGACAGGAAGTCGCCCGCCCTGGAATCCGCTGGCATATTCGTTATTGGGGTTCGTGGGACTCCATCGGTTCACCAGCCCGGCCAGTACATTACGCTGGCCCAGCGCGTTCTCGAATGTATAGCGGCTGAGATTGTAGATCTGGTTGCCCTGCACACCGGTGATAAAAGCGCTGAGGTCGAAATTCTTATAGGACATATTCGTAGACGCGCCGAAAATATATTTCGGATTGGCATTGCCGGTAATGCGCTGGTCATCCCCCGTGATCTGCCCGTCCTTTTTTATGTCCGCCACCTTCACCCCGCCGGTACGGCTGCCCGAGCCGGGAAGGATGGCCTCGCCCGTCTGGTAAATGCCATCGAATACATAGGTTTTAAAAACACCCAGCGGCTGGCCCACGCGCAGCACCACATAAGGATTCACAACATACTCCTGCAAGGAACCGGTAAGGCCTACCAGCTTATTACGGTTAAAGGAAATATTCCCGCTCAGGTCCCACTTGAAGGCGCCTTCCAGGATCCGCGTATTGAAAGCAAATTCAAACCCTTTGTTCTCTACGCTGGCGAAATTACCGGTGACAGACGCATAGCCGCTGGAAAGTGGCAGGTTCTTGATGAAGAGCAGATCGTTCGTCCGCTTGCGGTAATAGTCCACCACCAGCGTCAGGCGGTTGGAAAAGAGGCCGATGTCAAGACCGACATCCGTCTGCGTGGACCGCTCCCATTTAAGGTCTTTATTGGCAATGCCGGTAGGACTGATCCCCACCGTGTATACATGGTTGAACTGGTAATTGCTGCCGGATGCCACCAGGGCCAGCGACTGGTAAGGATCGATGGCCGCGGCATTCCCCGTGACGCCATAGCTGGCCCGCAGCTTCAGGTCGCTGAACAGGCTTTGTCCCTTCATCCACGATTCTTCGATGATCCTCCACGCAGCGGATGCAGCAGGGAAGAATCCATACTTATTGTTCTCCCCGAATTTAGACGCCCCGTCACGGCGTGCCGTCAGGTCCAGAAAATACCGGTTCCTGTACCCATAATTGACACGGGCCAGGTAAGAGTCCAGCCTGTCCTTACTCCTGCTGCTGCTCACCGTCCTGTTGACAGCCAGGCCCAGCGCCTCATTGGTGGTGGCGTCATTCGGGAATCCGCTGGCGGAAATGGAATTGGCATTATACAGGCCCTTCTGAGTGGCGCCCACCAGGGTCACCTTGACAGAATGTTCACCGAAATTACGCATATAGGTGAGGATACTCTCATGCAGCAACCCCGTGGTGTTGACATTCCCCTTGCTGGCAGTGCCGGAGTTGGCATTGCGTTCCACCGCTCCCAGGATATAGATAGGACTGTAATAATCATTCAGGGTGCCGGAAAGGTCTGCATTGAAAGACGCCCTGTAGGTCAGGCCTTCGATGATCTTCGCCTCCAGGTAAACATTGGCCAGGGTCCTGCGGATGGTATTCTGGTTGAGCACCGCCGCCAGGCCCAGGGGATTCGTCACTTCCCGGTAACGGCCATTGAACTGGTCAGAGAAAGGATACAGCGTTCCATCAGCCTTATAAGGCTGTAACGTAGGCGGCGCCCCCAGGGCCGCACCCACGATGCTCTGCGTGATCACAGGTCCGTCGATACTGTTGACGCCCGTGGGAATATTATTGTTGATGGTATTGGATCCGAGTATCGTAGTCCCCACCCTGAACCGATCGCTGATACGATGGTCCAGGCTCAGGCGCAATGAATACCTTTTAAAATTGGAATGGATGATGATCCCGTCCTGGTTGAAGTAATTACCCGACAGCGAGAATTGCGTCTTTTCCGAGCCGCCGCTGACAGACACCTGGTAATTCTGGATGATGGCCTTCCGGAAGATGAGGTCCTGCCAGTTCACGCCCTTGCCCAGGCTGTCCGGGTTGGGATAAATGGACGAATTGTACACGTCGTTCTCCAGCTTTGCAAACTGGGCTGCATTGAGCATGGATATCCGCTTCGTCACCTCCTGGAAGCCCTGGTAAGTTTCCATCTGGACACGCGAAGGGCCGTTCTTGCCCCGCTTGGTGGTAATAAGGATCACGCCGTTGGCGCCCCTGGCCCCATAGATCGCCGTGGCAGACGCATCCTTGAGGATCTCTACGGACTCGATGTCATTGGGGTTGATCGTTGACAGCGGGCTGGGATCCGTAACGCTGCCCCCGTTCGAGATCTGGATCCCGTCGATGATATACAGCGGTTCCGACGATCCGTTGATGGAATTGGTCCCGCGGATCCGGACACTGATATTGCCGCCCGGCGCAGCATTGTTCTGGGTGATCTGTATCCCCGAAACCCGCGCCTGCAACCCCTGCGCCACATTGGTGACAGGCGTCTGGGTGATCTCCGCGGCTTTGACGGAGGCGATCGATCCGGTGGTGGCAGCCCTGCGTTGTGTACCATAGCCCACCACGATGACATCATCCAGTTTGCCCACCCTGCGCCTAAGAACAATAGAAAGACTGGCCTGTCCTTTCAGCTCCACCGTCTCGTCCTCATAGCCCTGGGATGTAATGAGAAGGATAGCATCGGAGGTAACACCTTTTAATGTAAATTCACCGTTGACGTCGGTGGTGATGCCTTTTTTTGTACCTTTTACCGAGACGCTGGCATTAGCTACGGGATGATTTTCCGCATCGTAGATCCGCCCTGTGACGACTGTCTGTGCCAGGAGTTGGCCCGGACAAAAGGCGGCGACGGCAAATGGAAGGAACAGGAAGAGCCGGTGCAAAAAATGGTTGAACGAGTATGCGCTACTCATATGGCAGTTGTTTAGTTGATGCAATACGTTACTGTTTTCGATGGTGCAATTTTAAACAAGTTCTCCATTGAAAAAAGAGAACGAAGGCATTTCAGGCATCAGTATCTACCGGGAACGATTGCGGTAACGTTCCCGATAGCTTAAACTATATTTAGAAACGTATCTTATATTCGCGAAGCTTATGGGAATGATACGCTGTAAGAAGTGTGGCCAGGTGCATGCCATCGCTAAATCCGGGCTGGTCCGCGGAAAGCAACGGTATTACTGCAAGGACTGCCAGATATATTTCACCTTGCCCGGCCCCGATGCCGGACTCGCCGGAACCACTGGAGCCGCCGGCACAAAAAGCCCCCGCCCCGGCCATATCGCCACCATCCTGGACATCGCAAAAGCGCTGAACATCTCTAAATCCACCGTATCCAGGGCGCTCCAGGGTCATACAGATATAAAGAAAGAGACGCGCGAGGCTGTCGTGAAGATGGCCGGCAAACTGGATTACCAGCCAAACCTCCTGGCCAAAAGCCTGGTAAAAAGTAAAAGCAACACCATCGGTATTATCGTTCCGGAATTTGTCAACTACTTCTTTCCCGCTGTGATCATGGGTGCGCAGGAGATTGCCAGCGAAGCCGGTTACAACGTCATCATCTGCCAGTCGCAGGAATCCGTAAAGACAGAAATAGCCAACACGAAAGTTTTACTGGCCAGCCGCGTAGAAGGTGTCATCATCTCCATGACCCGGGAGACAAGCGACTTCGACCATTTTAAGGCCTTTGGCCGCAATGGCGTGCCCATCGTATTCTTCAATCGCATCTGTGAAAAGATCCCCGCATCCCGGGTGATGGTAAATGATTATGAAGGAGCTTACAACGCAGTGGAACATCTCATCGCCAACGGGTATCGCAGGATCGCCCACATCGGCGGCCCTCCCGGCCTGCGGCTGAGCCAAAACAGGATCAATGGCTATCTCGATGCGCTGAAGGCTCACAAATTGCCCAGCCATCGCAGCTGGATCGTCCATCACGATCTCACCGCAGCCAGCGCCAGCGCCGGCGCAAAAAAATTACTCTCGCTCAAGTCGCCTCCCGACGCCATCTTCTGTGTCAACGATCCCGCAGCCATCCAGACCCTCCTGTATGCCAAAAGCATCGGCATCAAAGTCCCCGATCAGCTGGGGATCGTAGGCTTCAGCGACGACCCCATCTCTTCGATCATCGAGCCGCAGCTCACCACAGTCAAACAGCCCGTCAGTGAAATGGGCCAGATCGCCATGCGCATCCTCCTGGACCAGATCAAACAGGGTCCCGGCCTGCACAAGCCCGTACATACAAAGCTGCTGACCAATCTCATCGTACGGCAATCTTCCATCAGGCCAAAACAAAAAACCTAAAACCGAACCCCTATGTTGATCGCCGCATAAGGCCCGCTCAACGTGCCATTATTTTCCACCGTTACCCTCCCCACCGTATTCGTCTGCTGCGATGACGTGCTCGTCTGCTCCAATTGCAGTTTGCACCGCTGCGACACCTGCAGCATCCAGCCCAGTTCCAGGCCAAACACAAATCTCCCGGTGACCCTGGGCGCCAGCACCACTTTGGGGTTCGCAAGAAAACTAAACCGCTGGTAATTGATATCCAGGTGATTGGCATTATACGTAGCATCATACGTTCCCCCATCCCCATCGTCCATTCGCAACGTGTACTGCTCATAGGCCGTATATCCCAGCAAACTGATCTCCTTCTCCGTGTTATCAATCGTGCCCAGTTTATTTTTCTCCGCCACGTAGTATATATCCAGGGTAGGCCTCATGACCAATCCGCCCAGCGACACACTATACCCATAACCGCCTTTCACATAAAAGCCATGATCACCGCCGTCCTCCCGCAACAAGCCGCCCCCCACATCGACATGACTATGCCCCCGGACAACACCGAAGCTCAATCCCAGCATATAAGCAGGACTGGTGAACTTTCCACGCAGCGATCCGTCAAAAGTTTGTTGATCCCTCGTGCCCGTAGCAAAGGAAGTCACCGTATAAGGGAAGTTCGCCGTAATATCACGACCCGGTCCCTTGGGAAAGAACGTACCGGCATCCAGCGACAGCATCTCATAATTATCTGCCGTCTGCGCATCCGCATCCCTGAAGAAAAAGAGGGAGAACAACAGCAGGTAGAGCTTTTTCATAACGATAGCATTCTCTACCAAATTCTAAACTTTCCTATTCAATTCATAATAATTCCGCTTAAAATCCCATTAAATCCAGCGCCCCGATTATTTCGAAGCCACATTATCCTTCGCCAGCTTGCACTTCTTCAAATACTTCTGCCCCTCCTGCTCATCCACCAGCTTCAGCCCCGTTTCCGCAAACGCAAACCCCATCTTCACCTGCTGCTTGACATAGTAGGTCTTCCCCGCCTCCAGCGTGACTTCAAGACTTGAATGATTTTCCGCCTTCGACACCAGCGTATGCGTACCCGGGTCCAGCATCGCATATACATAATTCTCAGCCTTCGTAGAACCGATATGGACACTGTCACATTCCAGATTCATCCGGATCAGCGCGCCAAAACCGGTAGGTCGCAGAACATACACCAAAGCTTTCCCTTCCGCGGGCGTTAATGCCTTTGCCTTCAGATCCATTTCTTTCCGGGAAAGAGGCCCTTTCGCTTCGACCACAGTACTGTCTGAAGGAGCAACAGCTGTCGTATCGCTTACCGTAGTCTGACAAATACCAGCGATGTAAAAACACAAACAGACAAAACTCAGGAGACATTTCTTTTTCATGATAATTGGTTGGGGGTTGATATGGTCGATAAGATACAAAATTCCTTTAAATACGGTAAATTACATCATCCGATAAATCTTCCGATGCCACGTCCAACCTACTGGCTCACCCGCTTTCTCATCCTTCGCCTCCTGGGCGCAGTCTACGCCATTGCCTTCCTCGTTGCGATCAACCAGGCCATCCCCCTCATCGGGCATAACGGTCTCACCCCGGCCAACACATTCCTGCAAAGGATCACCAACGCCATCGGTCCAACCGCAGGCTTCATCCGCCTCCCCTCCATCTTCTGGATCAACCATTCCGACACAACCCTGCTGGCTACTGCCTGGATCGGCTTCATCCTCTCCTGCGTCGTGCTGGCCGGCTTTGCCAACGCCCCCATCCTTACCCTCCTCTGGTTCCTCTATATGTCCTTCATCAACGTGGGCCAGGAATGGTATGGCTACGGCTGGGAGATCCAGCTTCTCGAAACAGGCTTCCTCGCGATCTTCCTCTGCCCATTGATAGACATGCGCCCCTTCCCAAAACAAGCCCCGCCCATGCCCATCATCACCCTGTTCCGCTGGCTCATCTTTCGCATCATGCTGGGCTCCGGGCTGATCAAGGTCCGCGGTGACGATGTATGGCGTAACTGGACGGCGCTCTATTATCATTTCGAGACCCAGCCTATCCCGGGTCCCCTGAGCCGGTGGTTCCATTTCCTGCCCCGCTGGATCTTACGATCCGGCGTGCTCTTCAATCACCTTGCCGAGCTCGTCGCCCCCTGGTTCGTCTTCTGGCCACGCCTCGCCCGTCATATCGCAGGAACTATTATGATAATGTTACAGGTCGTCCTCATTTTCAGCGGTAACCTCTCCTTCCTCAACTGGCTGACCATCATTCCCGCCCTGGCTTGTTTCGACGATGGCTTCTGGGCAAAGCTCCTCCCCCGCTCCCTCGTACAACGTGCCCAATCCGCCAGCGACCAGGCCGAACCCTCCCGCCCCATGCGCATCACCGCCTGGGTCGTCACTGCCGTCATCGCTTTCCTCAGCATCCAGCCCGTGCTCAATATGCTGTCCCCCAATCAGATCATGATCACCTCCTACGATCCTCTCAACCTCGTCAATACCTATGGCGCCTTCGGCTCCGTGGGCCGCGAGCGATACAACATCATATTCGAAGGGACGGGCGACAGCCTCGCCAACGATCAAGCCAGCTGGAAACCCTATCCCTACAAAGGCCTGCCCACTGCCCTCGGGCAACGCTCCCCGCAGGTCGCCCCCTACCAGCTCCGCCTCGACTGGCAAATGTGGTTCGCTGCCATGTCCACCCCTGATGAATATCCATGGACAACCACCCTCGTCTCAAAACTCCTCCACAACGACCCGGACGCCCTCAGCCTCTTCGCCGCCAATCCATTCCCCGGCAAGCCTCCCCGCTACATCAGGGCCATCCTCTATCGTTATACCTTCGCACCGCAGAACGATCCCGCACACCTGTACTGGCGCCGCCAGCGAATAGGCGAGCCTTGGCTTCCGGCCATGTCGGCCGGCGCCCCGGGCCGATAACCCGCCTATCAACCCTCCACGATCACGTTATTTATCGCACGAGTATCACCGTCCCTTTTCGCCTGATAAGATGTCCCATATAATCCACCCCCTCCGCCTGCCAGACAAAGACCCCGGCGGGCTGCAGCTGCCCATGGATGGCGCCATCCCACCCTCTTGACGGGTCGGCAGTAGAAAATATCAATTGCCCAAAACGATTGTATAACATAAATGAACGGAACTGCCTGATACCCGCAGGAATGGCTTTAAGCACATCATTGTGGCCATCGCCATTAGGCGTAAAAGCATTGGGCACATAGATCTCTGGCCCCTCGTAGACTTTTATCCGGACGATACCGCTGGCTTCACAGCCGGCATCCGAATAGGCCGTGACCTTATACGTTATGTTATCGTGCAGGACGGCGACAGGATTGGCGATACCGGGATTGTTCAACCCCTCGGCAGGGACCCAGGAATAACTGGTAAAGCCCGTATTGTTGACATCCACGGCCTGTAATTGCAATGGCTGACCAATAGCCAGTGTTGTATCATTGCCCGCAAAGAGCAGCGCCGGGGGAGAGACCACCACCGTGACAGCCGCAGGTTGAATGGACGGACAGCCATTGGCGCCGGTGACGGAAAGCGTATAAGTGATGGAAGCACCAGGATGGACCACCGTGGGAGACTGGCTGCGGGGATCATCTAAATACGTCGCGGGTGTCCAGGAATAAGCAACACCTCCACTGCCGGATAAGGTCGCACTCTTGCCAAAACAGATCGCCCCTCCCCCCGCAGCCACTGCCACCGGCGCAGGCAATACGGTAACAAGGACAGTGTTATACGCCTGGCAAGGGCCCGAAATAGCCGTCACTGTGTATGCTTGCGTGGACGCAGCAGTCAATATGGGATTGTGGATAGCAGCGTTGTTGAGTCCGGTAGTAGGGCTCCAGGAAAATTCACCTGCGGTAGATGTCGCACGCAGCTGTTGGGTCATACCCTCGCAAACAGGCGGAACATTGTCCACATCCACAGTCAGATCATTGGTCAGCGGTACCGTTACAGTTCCTGACGCAGCACATCCTTTGCCATCCGTCACGGTCACCTGGTACTGTCCGGCGGACACACCGGTAAAATTATTCACGGGGACGCCATTCAGTGTCGCGGAATATACAAACGGCGCGGTGCCACCATTGACTGACAGGGTAATGATGCCATCGTTGTTCCGGCAGGTGGCGGCCGATGCCCCGGTGTTGAGCTGCGGTCCGGCAATATCCCTGATCAAAACGCTGGTCTGGACCACCGTGCCGCCGGCATCTTTTACAAAAACAGTATAATTCGTGGCCGGCAGGTCTTTGAAAAAATTGTCATTGGTATAGTTGACGCCGTCCATTGAATATTGATAAGGCGCCGTACCGTTGACAGCCGTCACCACAAAGCTCCCATTCTTCTTGCCACAGTTGGCGTCCGTAGGAATGGCCGACAATTGCAGGCAATTGGCCTTGACGGTCACCAGGGTGCTGTTGCTGGCGCCGTTGGCGCCCCGGATGGTAAGCGTATATGTCGCAGCCGGAAGACCGGTGAAGGTATTGCCCGGCTGGAAATTAACCCCGTCAATGGAATAGGAATAAGGCTCGGCCCCGCTGGTTCCCGTCGCAGTGATGCTGCCGTTGCTTGCACCACAGCGGGCATCGGCAGTTACAGCCGTGACATTGATACAATTGGTGCCCACCCAGTTTTGCAAATAGGCAGTAACACAACCATAAGAATCCCTCATATAAACGGTATACAGCGCCGAAGCATACAGGTTCTTAAACACATTGCTGCTTTGAAAATCAAATGGCGTCAGTCCAAATTCATAAGTGCCCGTGCCGGGAGACGTCACGATAATGATCCCGTCATCATAGCTGCACGAAGTAGGCAAAGCATAAACATGGGGAACGACCAGCGGGTTTTCTATCACAGTCACCGTAGTCATCATTTTCACTCCCGTAGCGTCGATGGCCGTCACCGTATAGGTTCCCTTCGGCACAAACGTGAACAATCTGCTGCTTTGAAAATTTACGCCGTCGATGGAATACTGAAAAGGTGATATCCCTCCCACCACCGTAGCCAGGATCTTCCCATTGTTGCCCAGACAAGAAGTATTGGTGGTAACAGCCGTCACCCGGCTGGAGCAGTTGTTGATGATGTTGGCATAAGCGCTGCTTTGAAGCCCGCCGGCATCATTGACGGTGACATTGTACTCACCGGGCGGCAAGCCGGTAAAAACATTGCTTGCCTGGAAATGCGTTCCGTCTATGGAATAACTATAGGGCACGGTACCACCGGTCTGCGCAACAGTGATCGATCCGTCGTTATTCCCACAGCTGGCGTCCACAGGAGTGGCAGTAGCGCTGATGCTGCAGCCCTGGAAGATTGGAAAAAAGTAAAGCATTATTTTTCCCGTCGCATCCCTGATCCTCAGCTTATAAGATCCGGCGCTGAGCCCCGTAAAGCTGGCGCTGCTTTGAAAAGCGCCACCGTTCAACGAATACTGGTAGGGCGCAGTGCCGCCGGTTACGCTTTGTACGGTGATATGCCCCTCGCTCTGACAGGCCCTGGAGGAATAATCCCACACTCCCTGCATGGTACAGTTGGGTTCGATAGGGAAATAGGCCGTGTCGATACAGCCATCCGCATTTTGAACAAAAAAGGTATAGTTCCCCGCACTTAGATTAGAAAAAGTATTGTTCGATTGGAAATTCACCCCGTCCATGCTGTATAGGAAAGGCGGCCTGTCACCGTAAGGGTTATATCCTTTTACTGTAATGCTCCCATCCGAGGCAGCGCAATCCGTGGGATTGATATAGGCCGGCACATAAAGTAGCGTGCTGTTGCCCACATAGTCGATAGTCACTCGCTGTGAATTTCTCTGGCCCGTAGCATCCTGCACAACGACAAGGTAAGTGGTATTATAAAGATGGGTGAAATTACCATTGCTTTGAAAGCTGACCCCGTCAATAGAAAACTGGTAAGGCCCTGTCCCTCCCGTCGCTGAGGCGATGATGCTCCCATTCGCACCTGCACATGTTGTCGGGGTATAAGTGATGGTCAGCTGAATAGTCCCGGGCACGACAACTACTTTGCTTTGGGAGAAAATATCCTGCTTTATTAATATTAATAATATAATTAATATGAAAGGCTTAATAGGAGGGGCCTGGGGGTTCATGCGGCAGGTAAGATAATAATTTCCCATTACTTCCTACCTTTAATATAGCTAATATAGCGCTGACAAAAACACCATTTCGCAGCCACCAGGATATGTATATCCTATCTGTTTCTGAGAGAATCTTTTTCCTGATCTGCGGATCAGGCATCCTGCAAGGTCTCCTGCTTGCATTCCTGCTTTATTTTCATCCCAAAAGCGACAAGTCGGTCAATCTGATGCTGGCCCTCTATATATGCGCCACTTCCGCTGTCATGTCCCTTCCCCTTCTCATCCGTTTAGTGGGATGGCAGAACAATTATTTAATACAGCCACTGCCCTTTCTTTCTGGCCCCCTGCTCTATTTATACCTCAGGAGCTTTAAAGAAAAGATCACCTGGCGCAAAGCCTTACCCCACTTCCTGCCGTATTTTATCTTTTTTTTCTTTGGCTACTGGAATGTCGCCGCATTCAGCAAGGAATATCCGGAGACCCTGCAGGCCTTACAGGTACCTCCTCAACTTTTACGCAAGCCGTCGACCTTACTGATCATCTATGCAAAGCCCGTACAGATGATCATCTATTACTTCCTTTCCCGGCGCACCCTTTCCACTTACCAGCGCTCCATACGCCAGCTGTTCTCCGACACCAGCCGGATCGACCTTCGCTGGGCCAGGTTCCTGATCAACGGTTTTCTCCTCCTGATCGTTTCTTTTCTATCGATCTTTCCCCTGATGCTCCTATACCCGGAATATTTCAATATGTTATTGCTGATCAATATGGCATTGGCCACTCCTTATATCTATATGGCAGCCTACAAAGGCATCATGCAGCCCTCCTTATGGCAGGTACAGCCGGCCATCAGCAAGGAAGCCCTGGAAGAAGAGTTAAACCAGGTAGAGGCTTTCACCGATCCAAAACAACTAAAAGCTGGCCCCCCCGATCCCCGGCGGTTTGAAAAGATCGTCCACGACATCACCCACTTGATGGAAAAAGATCGGCTGTACCAGGAAAGTGAGCTTACCCTCCAGGAATTGGCCGACAAGCTGGGCCTGCCCGCCTACCAGGTCTCATTGGCCCTCAATGAGGGAATGAGGAAGAATTTTTACGACCTGGTCAATGGCTACCGGGTGGCGGAAGCCAAACGCCTGCTGCTCGATCCAAAGAATGCCAGTTTCACTATCCTTTCCGTGGGCTATGAGGCGGGCTTCAACTCCAAATCCACCTTCCATACGGTCTTCAAAAAGTTCACCGGCGCCACTCCCACCGAATACAGGAATAAACATCAGCTTCACCCTGTAGAAGCCTAGTCATTGATTTTCAACATTAATTAAGTCCGGATCTTCCAATTGGATACTTCGGACCAGCTCACCTTGTCCGAAACGGCCAGACAGGACCCTTTCGCCTGCGCATCTTCCCATTTTTGTGTGACGAAAAATTTTACTCACCAACAAAAACACCATTATGATGAAAATGCGCAAAAAGCTAACCACCTTATTTACCCTGGCAGCAGGACTGACAGGCCTGGCCGGCCTGCTCGCCGCCGGCAGCTGTTCGGCCCAGGAAGCCCCTATAACTATTAAGTCGGCCGTAACCCGGGCACTCGAAAACAATTATTCGCTAAAAGCCGACAGTATGAGCCTGCAAATCACAGCATCCCAGGCCAGGACGGCAAAGGCTGACCTCTTGCCCCAGGTCAATTATTCAAATAAAGCAGAGTACAATCCGGCGATCCCGTCCCAGATGCTGCCCGGCTCCATAGCCGGCCAACCCGGAAAAGACTATGTGCCCGTCCAGTTTGGGACCAGGTATGCCCTGTCCAACGGCATCGATGTCACCCAAAGCCTCGTAAAGAAAAGCACCAGGCTGCAGGTAGGTGTTGCAGAGCTCAACACCGGTATCGCCAGGACAAGACACCGCCTGAGTAAAGAAGAGCTGGTATACCAGGTGGCCATTTCCTTCTATACCCTCCAGACCAGCGCTGAAATGATCCGCACTACTGACCACGATTACAGGAACCTGGAAAAGATCCTGGCCGCTTCAAAAGCCCAGTACGAACAGGGTGCTTTGAAAAAGATCGATTACCAGTCACTGGAAATAAATGTTCGCAACAAATTGTCCTATCTCCAGCAGTTGCAGTCGCAGTACGCCGAACAACTGGCCGGCTTTAACTACCTGCTGGGTATTCCCGCCGGCAGCCTGACAGTCATTGATGAGAACAGAAGCCGTTCCACCGACAGCATTGCAGCGGGGAATTTGCTGACACAACGGGAAGACCTGCATTTGTCCCGCCAGCTCATCGAGTCGAAAGAACTGGAAATTAAAAGCATTAAGGCAGAATCCCTGCCTTCGCTCAACAGCTGGTTCCGGTTTGGCTACCAGGCACAGCTGGGCAGCCTGGACAAAACATTCAACAATGACTACTGGTTCAAAAGCGCTACCGTCGGCATTTCCACCACCATCCCCATCTTCGACGGCTTTCGGCGTAAGAGCAGGGTCAACACCGCCACCATTCAATTGCAGCAGTTAAAGCTCCAGCACGAAGACAAAAAACAGCTTGCCCAAATGGAATGGATAAGGGAGAATGAAAAACTGAACAACAATAAAATGCAATACATGATCAACCGGCAGAACCTGGACATGGCTGAAAAGGTCTTTGCGTCACGCATGGCCCTCTATACGGAAGGCATCACCTCCCTCATCGAGCTGCTGGACGCCGAGAAGGACCTCACACAAGCCCGCGACCTGTATACACAAAGTGAGATCAATGTACTCACGGGCATAACAGGCGTACACAAGGCAAAAGGAACATTGCTGACCGAATTCATGCAATCCCTCTAATAAATAATTAAAAACTAAAAAAACATGAAAAAGAGCATCATCACTATCACAGTACTCATCGCAATCGCAGGATCCATAGGCATCGTGCTTGCCAGCAACAAGGCAAAGATCACCAGGGCCGCCCATCCTGTAAAAGAAAGGACCACCATCCCCGTAAAGGTCCGGGAAGTAAAAGAAGATTCATTCGCTACAAACTTTACGGTCAATGGATCGACAGCTCCCGTTAAAGAAGTAAAGATAGCTTCGGAAGTGCAGGGCAAGCTCATCGGCCTGTATGTTAAGAACGGCGACTTGATAAGAGCAGGCGAAGCAGTGGCCCTGCTCGACGCATCCGTCCTCCGGGTACAATTGAAAAGCATCGAGGCTTCAATAGCCAAAAGCGAGCTGGACCTTCGCCGGTATCAAAAGCTGGTTGAAATGGGCGGCGCCACCCCCATGCAGGTGGAAGCAGTGGCGCTGCAGTTGACATCTTTATTGGCGCAGAAAAAAGAAGTGCTGGAGCAGGTGGAGCACATGTGCATAAGGGCACCCTTTGATGGCAGGATAGAGAACGTAAGCGTGGAACTGGGCGCCTTTGTCTCCTACGGAACCCCCCTAAGCCAATTGATAGATCTCTCATCGCTGAAAATAAACATTTACCTGTCTGAGCAGGAAGCATTTCTCGCTAAAAAAGGCCAGGCTGTACAGATCAGCAGCGTGGTACTGGCACAACCGCTCACAGGCCACGTCAGCATGATCAGCAACAAGGCGGATGCATCGGGTAAGTTCCTGGCCGAGATCAGCCTGCCCAACACCGGTAAACAGCCGCTGAAAGCAGGTATACTCACGGACGTTCAGTTCACCCCGGACGCCCTGCAGACTGGCTTGTCGATCCCGGACAAAGCGCTGCTGTCCGGCGCAAAGGAAGCCAAAGTATTCGTGGTCAGAAACAACCAGGTAGAGCAAAAAAGCATCAAAACAGGCATCATGAGTGCCGGAAAAGTACAGGTGCTGGAAGGCTTACACGCCGGAGAGAGAATAGTCGTCTCCGGACAGCTGAACCTTGAGAACGGAACAATTATTTCAATCAACCAATAAAAGATCAAATCATGTCAATTACCGAATTATCAATAAAACGTCCGACACTGATCGTAGTCATTTTCACCATCCTTTGTCTGTCCGGAGTAGTCAGCTATTTTACGATAGGATACGAACTCCTGCCCAAGATGTCCAAACAATTGATCACCATCAGCACTACCTATCCCGGTGCAGCGCCGTCGGAAGTAGAGAACGCGGTGACAAAAAAAGTGGAAGATGCCATTTCCTCCCTGGAGAAACTGGACAATATCAAATCCCAGTCCTTCGAAGGCAAGTCGAAGGTCATCGTAGAGTTCAAATCCGATGTGGACATCAACCAGGCCATGGAGGACGCGCAACGAAAGATCAACGGTATAGTTGCCGACCTTCCCGAGGACGCAAAGGCGCCGGTCATCTCCAAATTTTCGGTGGATGAAGCGCCGATCATGAAAATCTCCGTTTCCGCCAAATCCGACAGCCGCCTTCTCTTCGACATCGTCGACCAGCGCATCGTACCTAAGCTATCGAAGCTGGGAGGCGTAGCCAACGTAGGAATGATGGGTGGGGAAGAAAGACAGATCCTGGTGAACATCGACAGACAAAAGACGGAATCGCTGGGATTGGATGCCCAACAAATATTAAAAGCCATCGAAGGTTCCAACCTGGATTTCCCCGCAGGCTCTCTGAAAGATCAGTCGAATGAGACCACCATTCGCCTGGCCGGCAAGTTCAAGTCCACAAATGACCTGGAAGACCTGGTCATCACCCATCACGATGGAAGGGCCATTCACCTGAAAGACCTCGCCACGGTAGTTGATGGTATCAGGGAAACTGAAACCATCAGCCGCTACAACAGCACTACCGCCATCGGCCTGCTGATCTACAAACAGAGCGACGCAAACGCAGTGGAAGTAAGCCGCCAGGTACAGGAGGAAACCAGGCGGCTGGAAAAAGAGTATGTTGGGGAAGGCCTTACCTTCGCCATCGCAACGGACGCTTCGGACTTTACTTTAAAAGCCGCTGAAGCTGTCGGCCACGACCTGCTGCTGGCCATCGTGCTGGTAGCGCTGGTGATGCTGGTTTTCCTGCACAGCATGCGCAATGCCCTTATTGTTATGGTCGCCATCCCGGCTTCCTTGGTCACCACGATCGCCGCTATCCATATATTCGGCTTTACTTTCAATCTCATGACCCTGCTGGCCCTTTCCCTGGTGATAGGCATCCTGGTGGATGACAGCATCGTTGTGCTGGAGAACATTCAGCGGCATATGGAAATGGGCAAGGATCGACGTAGGGCCGCCCTCGAGGGTCGCGCGGAGATCGGGTTTACGGCCGTATCCATCACCCTGGTGGATGTAGTGGTCTTCCTGCCTATCACAATGGTGGACGGCATGATAGCCGATATATTGCGGCAGTTCTCCCTGGTCATCGTCGTATCCACCCTGATGAGCCTGTTCGTATGTTTCACCCTTACACCCCTGTTGGTTTCCCGCTTCGGCAAGCTCACACATCCCAATAAAAAGAAAATGGGCGGCCGCATCATCCTGTGGGTGGAAAAAAAGATAGAGGGCCTCACCACCAGCTATCACAGCTTGCTGAAATGGAGCCTGGCCCACAAACGCTGGGTATTGATCATCACCATCGGTTTACTGGTAGGGTCCGTATCACTGGTAGGCGCAGGCTTCATCGGCAATGAATTCATCAACATGGGCGACCGTGGTGAGCTTGTAGTGAAACTGGAATTACCCAAAGATGCCAATATCCGGGAGACTAATTTAAAAACGCAGCTGGCAGAACAGTACATCCTGTCCAAGCCGGAAGTGGTCAACGTCTTTTCTTCGATGGGTAAAAGCGACAACCAGTTTGCAGCCCAGGGTGAAAGGCACCTGTCGGAGATCAGCGTTAAGCTGGTGGACAAAAGCCAGCGCCCCTTCAGCACGGAGAAGTTCTCCCAAATATTGAAAAAGGAATTGCAGACGCGCATCGAAGGTGCAAAGGTCACCATCAGCAACGTTGACATCATGGGCAGCACGAGCGAAGCGCCCATCCAGCTGGTATTAAGCAGCGACAACGTGCAACGCCTCCTTGGTTATGCGGACACCATCCTGGCGAAGATGAAAAACGTTCCGGGTACTTCCGACCAGAAAATATCCATCGAGAACAACAAGCCCGAAATAAGCGTAAAGGTCGACAAGGAAAAAATGGCCGCGCTGGGTCTTCAGATGAACCAGGTAGGTAATATCATCAACCTCGCATTCAGCGGCAACAGCGACTCCAAGCTCACCCAGGGCCAATACGATTATGACATCACAGTAAAGCTGGATGCATTCAACAGGCAATCCGTGGATGAGCTGAAACAGCTGTCCTTCATCAACGATAAGGGTCAAACCGTGAGGCTGGAGCAGTTTGCAGCGATCGAAAGGACCATCGGACCCGCCAAACTGGAACGTAAGGACAGGATCAGCTCCGTCACCATTTCCTGCGAAGTGGTAGGCCGCCCCCAGGGCACCGTAGGCAAGGAGATCCAGGCCCTGGTAAATAAAGACCCCCTGCCCGCCGGCATGTCCATTTCTTACGAAGGCAATATGAAACAACAGGCAGACGCCTTTGGCAGCATGGGTTACGCCCTGATCGCTTCGATCGTTTTCGTTTACCTGATCATGGTGGCCCTGTACAACTCCTATATTTATCCGTTCGTGGTACTCTTCTCAATACCCGTCGCCATTGTAGGTGCCCTGCTGGCCCTGGCCCTTACCATGCAATCCTTGAATATCTTCTCGATCCTGGGTATCATCATGCTGGTAGGCCTCGTTGCAAAAAATGCCATATTGCTGGTTGACTGTACCAATCAGCTAAAGGAAAAAGGCCACCCGGTAATAGAGGCCCTGTTGGAAGCCGGCCGTTCCAGGCTCCGTCCCATCCTGATGACTACCATCGCCATGGTGATCGGTATGCTGCCTTTGGCGCTGGCCAGCGGAGCAGGCGCCGAATGGAAGAACGGCATGGCCCTGGCCCTCATCGGCGGTCTTACAAGCTCCATGTTGCTCACCCTTGTAGTAGTCCCCGTGATCTACCTGATCATTGACAAATTAAAAGCCCGGCTGTCACCACAGCCGGCTTTTTTATCCTAGCTTGCTGTACAGCTCCTCCAACCTGTCCCGCTGCCGCTTATAGATCCCGTGCTCAAACCCGCTCAAATAATAGGTAGCGACAAAGAATAATCCCACCAGGACACCTACCCACGGCGACTTCCCACTCTCCCACATCCCGAAAACACAAAACACCCCTATCAAAACGATATTCCACCGCCCAAACCGGGACAGCTTCACCTGGTACTTCGCCACCGCCAACGCATGCTGCAGTTCCCCCCGCACCGACCTGTCATACCGCCTGCCCGAAACGACCCTCCGCACCCGGCTAACCACACACAGCAATGCCACAACGATCATCCATCCCGCCAACAGGTACATAAAAAAAATACCCCGTGTATTCAAATACCACACATAACCGCCCGCCCCCAGGTGCACAAAGATCAACACCAACTCACTGATATTAGTGATGTGCAGCGCCTTCCTTTTCCTCCCCAATACCTTCTCGTACAATTCCTTTTCATCGACCCGGAAGATCGGCTGCGCATCCTGTGCCCCCCAAATACTTTTCACTTCTTCAAATTCCATAAATATCTTTTTTTGCAGATGTAGCGATCAGGCGCTTCTTGATCCGGTTGATCTTCACGCCTACATTCGTCTCCGTAATACCCAAAACAACGGCCATTTCCTTATAGCTGAAACCCTCGAGCAGCAGCAACGCTATAGACCGGTCGATCTCGTCCATCCGGTGGATCTCCGCATACAGCCAGTCCAGTCGCTCATCCGCCTTCTCAACCCCTTCCTGTAAAACAAGCCCCTCTATCTTCTCCAAAGCTCTGTGCCTCCCCTCCTTCCTTACCCAGCTGAGCGCCGCATTGATCGATATCCTGTACACCCATGTCGACACCGCACTTTCACCGCGGAACGCCGGCACCGACTTCCACACCTGGATCACGATCTCCTGGAATAGGTCATCGAGCTCCGGCCCGCTGACTGCATAAGCCCTCACTATCTTGAAGAATAGCCCTTTATACTGGCTAAGCCAGCTTTCGAAAATTTGTTGCTGCTCCGCTGCTGTCACGTGAAAGATGCTTTTTCTATTAGTAACGCCAAAAGGTCGTATTCTTACAGGTAACAATAAAATTCTATCTAAAAGATAGATGCCTTCCATACCCTTTCCCGCATAAATTACCTATCTTCAAATACCCCAACCTACTGAAAATTTCCCCGATTGCTTCGCTGTTCCAAACCAAAACAACCCCCGTTCTATGTCCATACGAATAGCCATCAATCACAAGACCACGTACAAATACGACCGGCCCGTAGCCCTTTCACCCCATGTCTTCCGCCTGAGGCCCGCCGTCCATTCGCGCACACCCATCGAAGCCTATTCCTTCAAAGTGTCCCCCAAAGATCATTTTATCAACTGGCAGCAGGACCCCTTCGGCAACTACCAGGCGAGGGTGGTCTTCCCGGAAAAGGCAAATGAGCTCAGCATAGAAGTAGAGGTCATCGCCGATATGATCGTCATCAACCCCTTTGACTTTTTCGTCGAGGACTATGCGGAAAAATATCCATTCACCTACAAGGAACACCTGGCCGCTGAGCTGATACCCTACCTGGAAATAAATGAAAAAGGCCCAAAGCTCATGCAGTGGCTTTATCAAACAGGCTACATCAAAGATCGCTTCGACCCCGCAGGCACCGACCCCCTGCCACGAACCAATACCCCCAAAACCAAAGCCCCGGACAAAATTCCCATCAACGACTTCCTCGTCTCCATCAATCAGCGCCTGAACAAAGACATCGCCTACAATATCCGTATGGAGCCGGGTGTGCAGACCTGCGAAGAAACGCTGCACCGGGCCCTGGGCTCCTGCCGGGATTCAGCGTGGCTCCTGGTACAGATCCTGCGACACCTGGGCCTGGCAGCTCGTTTTGTTTCCGGCTATCTGGTACAGCTGACCGCCGATATCAAATCCCTTGACGGCCCTTCAGGTCCCGAAAAAGATTTCACAGACCTGCACGCCTGGACCGAAGTATATATACCCGGCGCCGGGTGGATCGGCATGGACCCTACCTCAGGCCTGTTCGCCGGCGAAGGACATATCCCCCTGGCCTGCACACCCCATTACTTCAGCGCAGCCCCCGTGGTAGGCGCGACAGACAAATGCGAAACGGAATTCTCCTTTTCCAACACCGTCACCCGCATCCATGAAGATCCCCGTGTGACAAAGCCCTATTCGGAAGAACAATGGGCCACCATCAACGCCACAGGTTATAAGGTCGACGAGGACCTGAAAGCCTGCGATTGCAGGCTGACCATGGGCGGCGAGCCCACCTTCGTCTCCATCGACGATATGGAATCCGCACAATGGAACACGGAAGCCGATGGCACGGACAAACGGCTGCTCTCACATGAGCTGATCTTCCGCCTGCGCGAAAAGTTCGGCCCCAATGGCATGATCCATTACGGACAGGGTAAATGGTACCCGGGCGAACCCCTGCCCCGCTGGCAATACGGCCTCTTCTGGAGAAAAGACCATTTCCCGGTATGGAGGAACAGACGCTTGATCGCCCACGAAAAAACACCCAAAATTTATGGCGCCGGCGATGCCGGAAGATTTATAAAAGAGCTGGCAAAATACCTGGCAGTGAGCGAGGACAATATCAGCCCCGCCTATGAAGATCCCTTTTATCTCCTATGGACGGAAGGCAAAATGCCCGCCAACATAGACCCTTTCAAGGTCGACCTGAAAGATCCCCTCGAACGCAGGACACTTTACAGGCTCCTGGACGCCGGCATCGACGAACCCGTCGGGTATACGCTTCCCCTGAAATGGAATTATGCAGCCGCCAGATGGCAGAGCTGTAAATGGATCCTCAACAGAGCACACCTCTTCCTGGTTCCCGGCAATTCCCCCATCGGGCTCCGCCTGCCCCTGGATTCCCTCCCCGTCGTCGCCAAAGATCACAAAGAAGAAAAAGTGGAACGCAGCCTCTTCGAAGAGCTGCCCGCCCTGGGAAACTTCCAGCACACCGTCAACAGCCGGTATAGCCATACGCCCACCCCAATCAAACAACCGCAGGCAACCCAAACCATCGAACACGACGTTCCCGTCATCAAAACTACCCTCTGCACCGAGGTCCGCGATGGCATTCTTTACATCTTCCTTCCGCCGATGGACTACCTGGAACATTACCTGGACGCCATCTCGTCCATCGAGGCCACAGCCGAAAAATTAAACATCCCCGTCCGCATAGAAGGCTACGAGCCGCCCAGGGATTATAGGGTCGAGCGACTGGTCGTCTCCCCCGACCCCGGCGTCATCGAAGTGAATATACATCCCGCCAACAGCTGGCCCTCCCTGGTCAATATCATCGACACGCTCTACCAGCAGGCATTCCTTTCCCGTCTCGGCACGGAAAAATTCATGCTCGATGGGAGACATACAGGCACAGGCGGCGGCAACCACATCACCATCGGCGGCTCCACGCCATCCGATAGCCCGCTGCTCCGAAATCCCCATCTGCTGCGTAGCCTCATCGCCTACTGGCAGCACCATCCCGGCCTCTCCTATTTATTCTCCAGCGCCTTCATCGGCGCTACCAGCCAGGCGCCCCGCATGGACGAAGGCCTGAATGAGAAATTATATGAGATGGAAATTGCCTTCAGCCAGGTGCCCGAAAAAGGGTTCATTCCTTTCTACCTGGTAGACCGTATCTTCCGTCACTTACTGACTGACCTCACAGGCAATACTCACCGCTCCGAATTTTGTATCGATAAACTATATTCTCCCGACACCTCTTCTGGCAGGCTGGGCATCCTGGAATTTCGCGCCTTCGATATGCCGCCTCACAAACATATGAGCCTGGTGCAGATGCTGCTGATCCGGGCGCTGATCGCGAAATTCTCAAAGAAACCATACAAGCACAGCCTCGTCCGGTGGGGCACCGAACTGCATGATAAGTTCATGCTCCCGCATTACGTCCGGGAAGACTTGAATGAAGTAGTGAATGACCTCAACGAGGCCGGCTACCCTTTCCACATTAGCTGGTTCGACCCCTTCCTTGAATTCCGTTTCCCGCACTATGGCACGGTAAGATTGCAGGGCATCGAAATGGAGATCCGTATGGGCATAGAACCCTGGAATGTTTTGGGTGAGGAAATGTCCGGCTCCGGCACGGCCCGCTATGTAGATTCTTCACTGGAAAAAATACAGGTGAGGCTGAAAGGATTGAATGGCTCCCGCTACATCTTGCTGGTCAACGGCAGGAGAGTTCCCCTGGTGGCAACAGGCGTCAAAGAAGAGTTTGTCTGCGGCGTTCGCTACCGCGCCTGGCAGCCGCCCTCAGCCCTTCATCCCACCATCGGCGTCGACACCCCCATCACGTTCGATATCGTCGACACCTGGAACAGCCGGTCCATCGGCGGTTGCACCTATTACGTTTCCCATCCCGGCGGCCGCAGCTATGAAGTTTTCCCGGTAAATAGCTACGAGGCGGAATCCAGGAGGGTCAGCCGCTTTGGCATCACAGAACATACCCAGGACGTCCTGCCCCCTTCGCCCGGCCTGTCAATGGTTCGACGGTATATCGCACAGGACAGGCCGCCTTTTCTCTGCGACCCGCCGAACGAAGAGATCAATAAAGAGTACCCGTATACCTTGGACTTAAGACTTTTCCGCAGGATCAACGACGCCTGATTGGCATAGCTCGTGAATGAACCGGAGCTTTTCGATCACAGGGGTAGAAAGGATGAAAGGATAAAAATCGGCATGCCCCATGCTCCGGTTAAGGCTATTCACCGCAAAACAAAGTGGTAGCCATCTTTTGATCAGCCGGTTGAAATCAGCCTGATCATACGGTTCCCGCATATTGCTGATCTTGATCCCTGCATCGTCCTCGAGCTCCACCGGATCGATCCGGATCCCGAATGACCAGGCAGTCTCCAGCGTATCCATCATGTGTAAATAATGCGCCCATGTTTCCGCCCAGTCCTCCCAGGGATGGGCCGTGGCATATTGACTGATAAAACGCCGATTCCAGTCCGCCGGCGCCCCATTGGCGTAATACGTTTCCAGGGCCGCAGCATAATCCTTGCGCTCATCACCGAATAATTTCCGGTATTTTTCCAGGGCAGCGCCCTCCTTTATCAGCACATCCCAGTAATAATGACCGATCTCATGGCGAAAATGCCCCAGCAGCGTCCGGTACCGTTCCCCGAAGTCCTGCTTATTACGCGCACGTTCCGCCTCGTCCGCCTCGGCAATGTTAATGGTAATGATCCCGTTATCATGTCCCGTCATCACCTTGTCCCCATTCGGGGTATCTGCCATAAAATCGAATTGGATGGATTCCTCCTTGCCGTCCCTCGTAACATGAAAGGGGAGCCGCAGACGCAGCAGCGAATAGATCAGCCTGTGTTTGGCGACTTCCATATTCTTCCACCGCATTTTGTTCTGGTCGCTATCCAGTGAAGGGATCACCCGGTTCAATGCGCAAGCCACACAAAAAGAAGGCTCCCCTTCAGCAGGGACCAGCCAGTTACAGACCCCGTATTCCGCATTCTTACAGTATCGCTCCTTCCCCGCCGTCAGCGTGATCATAGACAAGGTCGCCGGATCAAAACCCACAGGATGCGAGCATTTGAGACATTGGCTGTTCTCAAAATACAACGGGTTCTGACAATTATTACATACATATACTTTCATGTCAATCTTTTCACGTCCACCGACACCGACAGCCCATGATGACCACTGCTGATGATGATCCCTTTCATCGGGGCGATATCCGCATAGTCCCTCCCCCAGCCGATGGTAATATGCTGGTCTCCCGGCAGCACATTATTGGTAGGGTCGAAGTCAACCCAACCAGTATCGGGAATATATACACTGAACCAGGCATGGGATGCATCCACGCCGATCAATTTTTCCACCCCCGGCGGCGAAATGGTTTCTATATAGCCGCTCACATAGCGGGCCGGTAACCCCGCACTCCGCACACAGGCGATCGCCAGGTGCGCGAAATCCTGGCATACACCCTTGCGTTCCCGCATCACCACCGACAGGGGGGTCGAGATCGTGGTAAACCCCGGCGTAAAGCGAAAATCCGTATAGATCCGGTGCATCAGGTCCCTGGCCGCTTCCAGCACAGGCCTTTTGCCATCAAATGATACACGTGCATAAGCCGCTATCTCTTCCGTGCACGCCGTCATCGGTGTCTCAAAAATAAATTGGCTGATCTCCTCCCCCTCCTGTTTGTCTTCCGGCACATCAGTCTTTTTTTCGATCTCGGAGCGAACTTCCACCGTCAGCTGCCCATGCTCCTTTTCAATGGAGAAATAAAGCACCTTATTGCCGAAGAAATCCTCGTATTCCCGCAGCGTATCCGGCTCCGGATGGATCCTGACGGTGACGTCCCTGCACACTTGCCTCCCGGTATCCCGGGGCGCCAGCCGCAGCACATTGTGGCACAGGCTCACGGGCTCCAAATAACTATAGGTCGTCGTATGGTTAATGATATACCTCATCTGATCTTGGAAGTCAGTTCATGCTTAAAATAGATCTTCGAGATCACATCCGGTATAGCCGACAGCAACATATACATTTTCGACAAGAATTCATCCAACCGCTTATATTCACTCCAGTCATCCTCAGCCGAAACCAGTTCCTCCTTGTCCGCCAGCTTCAACAAAGTATCCGCCTCCAGGATCAGCCGCTCATATTCCGGAAGCCGGTGCCCATCCAGCCCCTTAGGCAAATGCTTAAGGTAAGCTTTCAGCCGGTCCATCTGGTAGGTCAAACTCCGGGGATTGTTCGGATCAAACAACATGAGGTCCAATACCAGCCCGTTATTAATGGGCATCCGGTATTTGTACCGGTAGTTCACCAGGCTTTCATGGCTCATCAACACACTCTGTTGCAAATTATATTCCACCTGGTCACTGTGCCGGCCTACCAGCGTTACCCTTAGCATTGTAATGAGCAAAAGGCTTTGCTCGATCTTTCGCCCCAGGTCCAGCAGGATCCATCCCTGTTCGCGGGAAATACTTTCCCTGTTTAGCCCGATAAAAGCCACAATGAAGGTAATGACATTGTCCAGCGTATGCAGCATCCGGATATGGCCCTGATGCGATAAGGAGATATCCTGCCGGAACTCCTCCTCCATTATCCGCAGTACCCTCCACGTATCCGTCGACCAATGTTCGCGGACCTCGTGTATGCACCGGTTGAATTGCAGAAAATTATACTTAAGACTTCCCACGCGCTTCTCATTGAGCAGGACCTCCCTCAATTCCTCCCAGGGATGGGCCAGCTTCTCTTCACTTCCTTCCCCTGCAAACCCAGGGTAGGTATAGCTGTATCTTGTCAGCGCTTCCAAAAGGTTCCGCTCCGTTTGGCTATTGGCATCCGTGATCTGTTTGTTGCCTTCCGCCACGAATTGCATGACAGTTCTCAGCAGCCGCGCATTACCCAGGACCCTTTCTGTATGGCGACCCACCCAGAACAGGTTTTCAGCAGCATTGCTGGGCAGCATGTCGTTATAGCCCGCAGCCGGTTTTTCCGCCGTTTCCTTTAATACGCTCACGATACGGCTGGGTTCCGGCGACAGTATCCAGGCATCCTTGCTGACTCCTCCCGACTGATTGGAGATGATAAAATTACCCGCACTTGATGCAGTCCTGCACAATCCCCCCGTCATAGCCACATATCCTTCTTTATTGCTTACCAGGAAGCTCCTGAAGAGCACATTCCTGGATTCGATCTTGCCATCTATCAGGGACGGCGTGGCGGAAATATCCACCTTCTCCTGGCCCACGTATAATGACGGATTGGCTTTGATCCTTTGCTTCCACTCGCTCAGCTCCCGCGCCGTCAGCGAAGACCCGTCCACAGAAGAGCTGCCTGTCGGATTACGAAAGATCTTTTTTATCACCAGTGCCGGAAGATGCGCCAACACATATTCCAGCTCCTTAGGCTGACCGCACCACCAGGATGCGATCGTGGGGATAATAAGGTCCTCCGATAAAAAATGACGTGCCATCGGCTGGAGAAATGGCATCAGTCCCGGGTTTTCAAGGACGCTGCTGCCGATCGGGTTGGCAATGCTTACATGCCCGCTCCTTACAGCCTGCAGGAGGCCCGGAACGCCCAATTCCGAATCTTCTTTCAACTCCAAAGGATCGCAATAAATGTCGTCAACCCTGCGCAGGATCACATCCACCCTTTCCAGCCCGCCCATCGTTTTCAACCAGACATGACTGTCTTTTACCACCAGGTCATTGCCCTGCACCAATGTAAAGCCTAAATATGAAGACAGGTAAGAATGTTCGAAATAGGTTTCATTGCTGGACCCCGGTGTCAGAATGACGATCCGTGGATTCAGTCGCTGGTGAGGGGCTATTTCATTCAGCCCGTTTCGCAATGCAGAAAAGTAGGGCGACAGATGCCGCACTTTCAGCCCATTGAACAATTCCGGCATCACCCGGGTCATCGCCGTCCTGTTCTCCAGCGCATATCCCGAGCCTGAAGGCGCCTGCGTCCGGTCATTGACAACCCACACCCGCCCATCCCTGCTACGGGCCAGGTCCGCCGAATACATCACCAGCTGATGCTTGCCCGGCTGGCGGATACCCGAACATTGCCGCAGGAATCCAGCATGGTTATACACCAGCTCCGCAGGGAGGACCCCGCTGCGGATCAACCTCCTTTCACCATAAATATCTTCCAGCACCAGGTTGAGCAATTCCGCCCGCTGCAACAACCCCGCCTCGATCCCCGGCCATTCGTTCTTGCTGATCAGGAAAGGTATGATGTCCAGCTTCCACGGCCTGTTCAGCCCCGAAGGATCGCCATAAATGTTATAGGTAACGCCATTCTCCTTCAACAGCCGCTCCATATCCTCATTACGTCCCGCGATCTCCTCATTCCCCAGCTGGCTATACGATTGAAAGAATGTTTCCCAGTGCGGGCTCAGCCTGCCATCCTCCTTTAATAATTCGTCTGCTGTCATTTGCTTAAAAATAGCGATTTCCGGCGATTTTGAGGTCACGCTTTAATCTCCCTAACCTGATCCCTATACAACCACACCATCTACTGGGAACCAACTTTCCACGAATGCAACTATTTTTACTTTGATCCCATACATAACGTTTACCAATCAATAGTAATATCTGTAAACAACCCGGTCGTCAAGGGCCGTAGTAGCTCCCACCGATATCCGGGAAGGATATTCCGGCTTCACCGTCCCTGCCGTGATCTGGATATCGAACGCATCATACATGGCTGCGATTAGAAAATCACTGCTGGTAAAGCCTCCCAGATAGAATTGCGACGGGATCGCAGGTGAATAGAAGTCCAGGTAATAGGGCAGTATGTTACTGTTATAAACCGCTTTGTGTACACTGTTGCCCACAACCTCCTCCGTCACCGGCGTATAAATAAGCGCATAAATAGTACCGCTGATATTCAGCTTGGACAGGGGATTGATATAACTCGTATAAGTCACCGCTTCCATTTTGGCGTAATTACCCGTCAAACCCAGGGACGTCGGATAAGCAAACGTTGATTTCAGGGTACCTATCCTGCCCCCGGATGCATTGATCGTATCGCTTCGAAGGGCTTCCACCTCACCACCTGTTCTGGCGATCCCCCTCCAGCTGATAAATGTCCTCATATTATCCGGGTACGAATAACTCCTCGTCAATGGCCTTGTTTCAATCGCCGGAAATTGACCCGGCGCATGTTGCACCGAAGAATCATAGACGATCCGGCCGGAAGAATTATAAGCAAACCATGTCGTATCATAATACAGCGTTCCACCATAGCCGCTCACAACCCTGTTCGGAGCAATGACCATGGAAGGCTTTTTATTATCACCGTCATAGGTCAGACGGCAGGTGGCAGTATCGAACAGGATACCCCCATAGTTCCTGATACCCACCTGCACCAGTCGTTTGCTGCCGTCATAAAAAAAAGAGAAGTCACGGCTTCGGCGCACAATATGCGGATTGCTTTGTTCATAGTCCTCCTCTATCCTGGAGACGTATAGAATGGTTTCTACAGGCGGTGTGGTCGTATCAGGTTTCGATACGGTGTCGGTTCGCGGGGGCGGTATGTTTGTTATCACCGGAGGCGACTTCTTACATCCCTGGGCAATAGCTAAAGTTGCCAATACGAATAAGGCAGGAAATAAACGCTTCATCGCGCCTAAAATAATACAAAACAGGTAACCATCCTAGCACCGGTTCATTTGAAAAACACCTTATCTTTAAGCCAAATCACCCCCTTGAACCATGTTCAAGCCGGCACTTGCTGCGTTACTCGTAACCTTATCCCTGTCTGTTACTGCTCAGCCAGTCATCAGTAATGTCTCCCCTGGCGCAGGACACGCCGGTACCACCGTCACCATCACCGGCTCCAATTTCAGCGCCACGCCCACCGACAACATCGTTTACTTTGGAACAGGAAGGGCCGTCGTTTCCGCCGCTGCCGGCAATGCTATCACGGCTGTAGTACCCGCCGCCGCCAGCTATCAACCCATTACAGTGACCACTGGCCACCGTACCGCCTGGTCCGCAAAACCCTTCCTGCTCACCTTTCCCGGGGGATCCGTTACTCCCGCAAGCTATAACTATGCGGCCAGGGTGGATTCCGTATATGGACTTGAATCCAACGATCTGACAATAAGCGATTTCAACGGAGACCGACGGCCGGACATCGCCATCGAAACCCGGCTTTACATTCGTGCTTGTCACCGCCGTAAATCCGGTAACGGGTAGAAGTGACGGGAAAAGGAATTTCACCGCAACGATGATGGTGTGGTAAATACTTAGCAGTAAGTGCCTGCTATTACCCCCCCATAAGTTTACTAATCAACACCTGAAACCAAACCCAATAATCTCAGGTTCCCACCCCTTTCCGCCGCATCTTTGATCTGTCAAAAGCAACTGACCGTACCCTGGTCCAATATCCGAAAATCCGTAACAAACCCTTATTAACCATGGTCTTACCTCGGCCCGTTTACCGTACCAATGAATGCTGATCCGATTCTTCTGAAAAACCTCTGATTGATCCCGGAGGTTTTTTCATTTACACCCAACATAGGCCGGCCACTTGGCTAACTTTGCATCATGACAGGCTACGAACAGGAAATGATGCATGAACTAAAGCTGTGGCAGCAGAAAATGCTGCGGAAGCCAGGATATCTTAATAAGCTGTCCAAAGCCTTACAGGATAAAATGAATAGCTGGCTACCCGAAAAAGTCCACAAAGCAATTACGGAGACCATTAAACAAATGATCCGCGGCGTACTCTTCGGCGCCAGGTGGACCACAGGAAGAAAAGCACCCACCAGCCTGGAAGAAAGCGATAGGGCCGCAGAAGAAAAAATAAAGTTCTATCAAAACACCGCAGCCGCGGAAGGAGCCGTAACAGGTGCAGGAGGCATACTCCTTGGATTAGCCGACTTTCCATTACTTATCGCGATCAAATTGAAATTGCTTTTTGAGATCGCATCCATATACGGGTATCCCGTGGACGATTATAAAGAACGCGTGTATACACTGCATATCTTCCAGCTGGCATTTTCAAGCGCAAAACACAGGAGAAAAGTATTCTTAAGCATGCAGAACTGGAAGGAGGTCTCCGCAAATTTACCCGCGGATATCCACCAGTTCGACTGGCGCAGCTTTCAGCAGGAATACCGCGACTACATTGACCTGGCAAAACTAGCGCAGCTGGTCCCCGTTATTGGCGCACCCGTCGGTGCGGTCGTCAATTACAGGCTCATTAAAAAGCTGGGGCGCACAGCCATCCAGTCCTATCACATGCGATGGCTCACCCCTTGACACTTCTCGTTACAATATTGATCGTATTTAGCTGTGATCTGGCGACAACGTTGCCCGGATACTGGGCCAGGACCGATTCATACAACGCTGTGCATTCTTTTACCCTCTCCATTTGTAATAAACAATAGGCCTTATTACAAAGTGAAATTTCCCTGAATGATCTGCTCGAGGTGCTTATCATCAATACAAAACGAAATTTATCGATCCAGGCACGCTCTGTAAAATAATGTATATCTTTTTCAATGAATGAAATGGCCTCTTCATATTTGTCCTGCCGCATTAAACTAACACCCGTAAACGTTGAACCGGGTATAAGCAAAAACTTAATTAAATAGGAGACTATCAAATAAATAAAAAGGGCATACACAAAAAAGATCCGCTGGTCATATTGGTAAAGTGTGAGGCACAGGATAACAATAATAACGAGTCTTGGCACCAGTGCGATCGGGGTTGTTTCTTGCTTTAAGAATACAGCCATTGTGGTAAGGGGGGGTTATTTGTGAAGGGTCCAATTTACAAAAAATAATCCCTCTCATTTTCCAGGTCTAATTAAACAATTGAAATATCAATTTTTTTGCATATATTAGCCCCGATATGGTTTGATTAAATAATCAGATTATGTCGAAAATTTTGTGCGAGGGTTCCTCGCGAACCTCACACTTTTTTTTTGATATATAATAAGGAATAGGCGCCCATTAGGGCGTCCTATTCCTTCCATTAAGCGCTTGTCCATGCAACTGGTCTTTCAATTCCCCATTATTGATCTCAGGCAGGTAATGCAGGCCGGCGCAACAGTGAATGTCTGGCCCACACCGGACATGACCAAAGATGAGCTGGATACACTGATGGCTAAAGCCCCGTTCATAAGGAACTTTGGTAAGATCGACAGCAGCCCGGATGGCTATTTCTGCAACATCAACTGCGTTAAATATCCTGCCCTGCATGATAAAGGCTTTCCCATCAACGATTATATCCAGCCCGTTTTCAAACCCTACAAACGCCTTTTTGCAAACAGCGCATACACCATTACAGCTGAGTTTGGTTTTACAGACCAGACGGAAACCGTAGTGGCCACCAACACCCCCGCGCAGCCTGTACATATGGCTGATATACTTACACACTATTTGTCTATCCCTGTTAATATCCAGGATCTTGCAGCCACCGGTACGGAAAACCCTTACTCAAGCTGGCAGCCCATGCTGCTGGGCGAGATTGATACCCTCCTTGCTGCAAACTATGGCCGCGCCACTGCTAAAACTAAAGATGACCCTGTGGCAGATGAATATGTTGTCAACGGCGAAGGCTGTATTACTTACGTTTTCTCTTCCAACGAAAATATATTACTTCCCGCCAATGCTGAAAAGCTGGATGAATTTGAAGTGGAAGGCGGTTATGTACAGTTATTCGGGTACAAGCTGAATTTTGCTAACCGTATCTATAAGGTATGGCTGTTCCAGGTGCCCCAGCTGCATTGGTTGCAGGTGCCGGCTATACAACAGCAGTTGCAGAACAGGCGGGCAAACCTGTTCAGGCTGAATGCGGAGAAAGAGACCACCCGGGTATTGCTCAGGAACCTTTCACCGGAAAATACGGACGCGAAAGCGGCCCATTACATTACCAAAACGCCCCAAAAGATCTTTAAGAAGGAACGTTTCTCCAGCCCGCAGGATAAAGTGCGTGATTTTGCCCTGCAGAGCACAGGGGAATTTGCAACAAAAGAAGACATCAAGCAGATCCTGAATGATTTTGTGGTGGCCAATCTGTCAAAAATGCAGGAGGGGGCGAAAGCCGCTCCGCCCAGGAAAAAGATCCTGTTCATCACCTCGAATCCAACAGACAGCAATCCTGTTGATTTTGGCGAACAGTTCAAGAAGATCAGCGAAGCATTGCAGTCTGGTTCGGACAGGGATTATTTCACGCTGCTTAATATCGAGTCCGGTGTGGAGCGGGATAAGGTCATGGAAATATTGTACAAGAATGATCCCGACTTCTTACACATCACCCTGCACGCCTCTGAGATCAATGGCCTGTACTTCCAGGACAGCGCTAAAAACCCTGATCCCATGTCGGCTGAAGAGTTTGCCGATTATGTAAAGAACCTTAAAAAACAGGATAAGATGCCCGAAGCCGTAATATTGTGCGCCTGCAACTCCCTGCCCCATGCCAACGCCGTCAAGGAGTATTGCCGCTATGCGGTCGGCACCAGCTATGTTTTCCCTGATGATGCAGCCATTGTGTACGCCAGGAAGTTCTACACAGCCTTGTTTAATGGGAAGGATGTGGGCTTTTGCCACAACATGGCCGTGCAGGGCATAAAGTACAACAAGCCGCCTTTCGATGCCATTGATGATAAACAGGTATACGACATACCGCAATTGATAGTTGCAAAATAATCACATTAAAAAACATCTGCTTATGTCAACCGCTCAGTCTCCCTTAACTACCCTTGGCTACAACCTGGTCGCCTGGCCAAAAGCAGGTATACAGCCGCTGACATTACTGTATAAGACGGATAATGGCGTCAGCTCGGTTGAAGCCATGCTTAAAGATCTTTTCAAAACAGGCGAGACCGCCCCTCCGCAGGTCAAACGCAATGTCGACGCCACGGATATTAAAGGCGCCGCAACTTTGAGCTTCGATGCCCAGGGAGGCGTTAAAATGCTTGACTGGCTGTTGAACAAGCTCAACTTGGGAAAAATGTCCGCCAATGTAAAGCTTAACGATAGTTACGAAGTTGACGTGTCTTACGTTAAAATAAAGGAAGATAAAGTCAACCTGCTGACACTGGACGGCTTCCTGAGCAAGTCAAAACCAAGCTCAGAAAAGTTCAACACTTTTAAAGAAAAACTGGAGCATAACGAGCTGTATGTGATCACCGCCGTGGCAAAGAGCTGCGATATCTCCGTTACCATCTCCGCAAAGAACGGCCAGGATGTAAGCGCCGATGTAAATGTAAAAGGCATTATGGAAAGCAATATAAGCGCGGCCCGCAAACAGGGCAATTCCCTGGAGCTGGTTTATAAGACCGAAGACGATAACCCCGTGATATTCGCCTTTAAAGCCCAGCAGATCATTTACGAGAAAAAAAGTTTCTGGAGCCAACAGCCCTCCCGCTTTTATATCAAGGACCAGGTGGGCGCGGTACTGCTTGGCCCCGAAGATATTCCCACCCATGCATTACAAACGGGAGAGGAGCTGGTAGAATTGTAAACTAATTGCGCCGTTCTCCATTGTGGTTCCCATTATCATGATGCCTCCATTCTTCATCGGCCTCATGCTGATCATGCCAATGTTCTCTGTAACGGTCATCATGACTGTCCCGGATGAATACCTGGTTCTCCGGGTTTCCCTTGTATTGTGCATACTTCGTCCGGTGTTCGTCAAAATGCAGGTAGGGCTGAGGCTCGTTCATCACCACTTTATGGCTATGGTACAGGTCAAATCCCTGGTACCTGGCAGGTAATTCCGTGGCGAATGTCCAATGGCCCCGGTTCTGGTAAATGAACTGATGGGCAGGAACATAATAATAACACTGGATATCCGGGATATAATAATAGTCCACATGATCGTATCCCGTCGGCCCCCACGAAGGCTGGGAGCCAATATTGATTGAAACACTGATCTGCGCCTGCGTGGTAGTAACAAAAGCCAGTAAGATGATCCCGGAAACAAGAAGGTTTTTCATATTTGTTGATGTTTTATTAAGGTACGGCGGCAAAATAAGCAACTCATTACAATAGCTGCTATCAAACGCCTTCATTAACAAGTCACTTACAAAACCCTGAAATATTTGTCAATTTAATAATATGTTCTATATTACGTATACAATCCCATCCCTCCTATTGACAGGTTCCCCCCTCTGACGCCTTCGCAGGTAATTTTTTTATTCATCTAAATTAACTATTATGAAAAGATCCCTGACTTTAGCCGCTTTGGCTATGCTTGCTGCGTGCAACAGCAATCCGCCTGCTATGAACACTGATTCCGCAAAAGCAACCCAGGATTCTGGTGCTACGACAAGATCCATTCAGTCTCCCTATGACGTTACATATTCCTCAAAATTTGTGATGGATGATCCCAAAAATGCCGAGTCGTTGCTAGCCATCTGGAAAGCCTATGATGATGGTAACTTAAGCGTCACCAAAGATATGTTTGCAGATACCATTACAACGTATTGGGCGGATGGTTCTATGATGCGTGCTTCCCGGGATAGTGCGCTTGTATTGGTACAGGCATTCAGGAATTCCTTCAAAGCTGCCGTTAGCAAGGTACACGCAATTATGGCGGTTAAAAGCACCGATAAGAATGAACATTGGGGCGTCATCTGGGGGACCGAAACAGACACATACAAAGATGGCAGGATAGATTCCACCGAACTGCAGGAGACATGGAGGTTCAACAAGGATGGCAAAGCCGACCTCGTGTATCAATACAAAAGGCCAGGAAACCCGCCCAAAAAATCAAAATAATGCACACGCAAAAAGTCCTTTCGGGGACTTTTTGCATTTATCTGTTAATGCCGGGTCTTTATTACGGTAATGCCATTGAGGAACCCACAATAAATAACATCCCCTTTCATCGCCACCGTGGTGGGTGGCTCGGTCCCCCAAAGATCCTCGTTATAATAATGCACGAAGGATTTTCCCTTGTCGGTGGATATTGTTACCATTCCGCCATCGATGACACAGATCATATCGCCGCTCGCCACGACCCTGAGAGCCCCTCTCAACCCATAGTCCCTGTTATAATAGGCAAAGGTGTTCCCCTTATCCGCAGTGACAGAGATCCCATCGGCATTAGCCAGGTACATCACGCCATTATTAACGTAGAGATAATTTACCCTGGCATACAATTCTTTTTCCCTGTCCGGGAAGTTATTGTCGATCGCAAACGTTCTGCCCCCATCCCGGGAAATGTAAAGCCCCGTTTCTGCACCGGCATACACCGTACTTCCACTGGCATAAATACCCCGTATATTCGCAGTAGAATTCTGCCTGATTATTCCCACGGTAGTCGTATCAAAAGTAGCTCCCCTGTCTCTCGAGATCATGACCCCATTCCCAGTGCCCATATATATAGTATCTCCCTGCACCGCTATAGTTGATACTCCCCAGGCATACCCATTAGGAGAAATATAATCGTGCCTTGCAAAGGTCTTGCCCCCATCATGGGAAACGGCCAGCCCGGTAATGAGGCCCGCATAGATAGTTTGGCCTTCAGCATAGACACAATTTACATATTTAGCATACGAAGGATGAAAATCGAGCGTATTGATAAAATTAAAGCTTTGCCCGCCATCGTCGGAGAGCAGCAATCCATTGTTAGTGCCCGCATAAATATTGTTCCCGTCAAAAAATATATCCTGCGCCCGGGTATAGGGTAGATTAGGAAAAGACATCTTTTCAAGGACATATTGCCAGACGATGACATATGGATGAGTGGTCCCCTGCTCAGAGGTCACTGTGACCACATGGGCGTTATTGGGTAGTATATTGATGGTATCTTTCCAGACGCCGCCCTCCCGTTTGCCCGTGCTGACAGAGGCTCCCGGAGGAAGATGATATACGACAGGCAAGGCTTGCATCTGTTGCGGGTTAATTAACTGCACCAGGAAAGTGTCCGGTGAATCACCGTTATAAATGGTCCCGATATTGGGATCCATACTGATATACAATTGAGTGGAAGAATTAGGCTGATGCTTCGTACAGGCTGTCAGGGCAACCAGGATTAGGATAGGGCCAATAAACTTGTTCATGAAACCAATCTTTGCAACAAGATACAAAACTCCGGCATTCATGCAACTCCCCTATCCATTCGGCACCCTGTCCTTCTCCTCGCTTGCCCCCTCCTGCCGCCTGGTAACTTTATATAACTTTCCAAATCGATACGTAAACGCCAGCGAAACAACACGGCTATCCCTTTTCATCTTAAAATATTCGGTAGCATCGGGAAAAGACGTAAGCCCTTCCATCGCGCCCGTATAAAAAATATCGCGATAGCTCAACTTCAATGTACCCTTCTTTCGCAACACCGTTTTGCCGATCCCTGCAGACACCTGCCCCGCCGGATACAGCAGCTCCTGTATATCCTGGCGCGATCGCGTCGTATAGAATCCCGAAACCTCCCCGGTATACCCCTTCCCAAAGTCCAGCTGGTTATTGACATTCACATTCAGCTGATGAATGCTAGACGCATAGTTATTCCCGTTAAACCCCTTCAGCTGCTTATAATTATAGACGCCCGTAACCCCCACCGTCCACCACTTCACAGGACCCAGGCTGATGCTGGCCGATATGCCCAGATTATACACCCGTCCCACATTCCCCTGTGTATAGTACAAAATAGTCTTCGACGTGTCCGACAAAAAAATCTGGGAAAAATAATTGGACAGCCGGCCGTAAGATACCCCCGTCGTGAGCAGCTCTCCATATTGATGGGTAAGCTCGAAGTTCCAGCTGTATTGCGGCAGCAGGTAGGGATTGCCAGTCTCGTACGTATATTTATTGATGATATACAAAAAGGGATTCAGGCTTTGGAAGGGCGGCCTGTCCAGCCTCCGCGCCGCCGTCAGCGTCAGGCTATGCAGCGAATCCAGCTGGTAGGACAAATAGCCGCTGGGAAAAAAGCTTCCGTAATTGCGCGATACGGTGGAGTCCTGCTGTAGTGCGTTCCCCATCTGATGCGCCGTGTAGGAAGTGTATTCATATCTCACCCCCCCCTGGTAGCTCAGCCGGCGGTATTTCCCCTCCATGGAGCCGTAAGCCGCCCTGACATGCTCCCGGTACACAAATTGATTGCTCCGCGTGTCATCCTTCACCCATTGCTGGTTCTCCCAATTCTCGTAGACGGCGGAATTGTCGGTATGGTTCGAGGAAGACTTCACGCCCACCTGGAGCACCACCCCCGGGCCGACCTTCACCGTACCATCCAGCTTAAAAGAAAAAATATCGATCGTAGTAGGGATGTTGCTTCGGAACACTTCATCATATCCCCCCGCCGCCACCAGCTGGTTATCGAAATCCTGCTTTCGTTCCATCGGGTAATGCAGGTAATCCACGTCGGCGCTCAGTTCGGCGTTCCCCGACAGATGCTGCCGGGCATTGAGGTTGATCGCCCCGTTCCTGAAATAGTTCACAGGCCTGCTTTGGGTAAGAATGGATGAATCCATCTTTCCGTCCGCCTGCAGCCAGTCGGCATGGGCAGTATTATCTCCCCTCCGGTGGATATTTACACCGGTCAGGGTCAGGCCGATCGTTGTCCCGGGCGAGAGGCTGTACTCCACGCCCGTTTTCACGGTATGGTTATATACAGTGCCCTTAAAATAGGAAGGTTGTTGAAGAATGGCTACTACAGTCTTGGCGTCGTCGTAATATTTTCGGTATGCAAAGAGATCCGTCAGGTATTTTGTAACGCTAAAACTGTAGTTGAAAAATAGGTTCAGCGGACCTTTCCGGTAGTTCAGCACCAGGTTGTTATTGTTCTTGGGATAAACACCCTGGCCGTAGGACGTAGTGAAACTGCCATTAAAACCATCGCTGTTGCTTTTCTTTGTCTTGATATTGATGATCCCCGCGCTCCCGGCAGCATCGTATCTGGCAGTGGGGTTCGGTATGAGCTCGATCCTTGCCACCTGCGACGCGCTCATGCTGCTGAGCAGATTATTCAGGTCCTCGCCTGACAGATAAGTAGGTTTGTCGTCTATCATCACCAGGACGCCCTGCTTTCCGTTCAGGGAGATCCCGCCATTCCTGTCGACAATTACACCCGGCGATCGCTCCAGCACCTCCAATACGGTGGACCCCGTATTGGTCACCGATGCTTCTACATTCACCACCGTTCTATCCCGCTTTCTTTCTACAGGCGGCACATGCGCCGTTACCGTCATTTCCTGTAACGAATTGTTCAGCAGCAGCAATCTGACAGTATCGCTGCCCGGCCCCGGCCACCGGTATTCATCCGTCGTCTTCGGCTGGTAGCCCATACTGCTGATGAGGAACCTGTAAGCGCCCTTATTGACAGGGGCGAACACCGCCCGCCCATCCTCGCCTGCCACCATGCTGTTGACCACCTTCCCGTTTCTTAGCAACCTGACAGTCGCACCGCTCACGGGCTGCTGACGCTCATTGACGATCACCAGTGAGAACCCGCTCCTGCTTCCTGGTTGGCAAAAGGTCCACACCGGCAATATCAAAAGTATCACCGCAATAATAGGTATATGCTTCATGGCTGGCCACAAAGATCAGGCAGAACCTTCAAAATGCGCAGCCACTGAACCTTCCCTTTCGCCGCCGGTCACGTTGCTCAAACAGTGTGCTCTTCTGTCAAATGAAGATCAGGCAGCCCAATGGCCTTCTCTGCATCCACTTCGTAACAAAAGTTCTTCGCATATTTGCCCGCGTGCTTATCCAGGAACTGTTGAACTTCCTTAACAGCGTCGGCTTCCCAGAGACATGTACCTGTCTTGCCATCTTTGGCAGGATACACGCCATGCAGTTTTAAATGGGCAGGCATGTTCATTGAAACGTCCTTTGCAGCACCCCAGAAACTTTCGGGGTCGCTGATGTCGTGATGAGCAATAATGAGCATTGTGATAAATTTTTGCAGTTAATAAATGAATTGCTCGAATACAGGGCGGGAATAAAATGGAGGATAGGAAAAAATACCTGATAAGGCTTGAGGAGAAAATGAAAGGAATTAGGAAGTTACATCAAAAAAAAGCGTATTCCAAATCTTACTTTGCACAGCCAGGCTTGCCGGCCCTTTAAGCGCAACAATCTTTAGTGGCGCCCTGGGGTGAGCCCCCCCTGTCATACTCGTCGTTACGTTTCCACCAGGGGCCATCCTCGTTGCGCCCCAGGGGAGCGCGATCGAGCCACTGGTACATGCCCCATAGCCCGTCGAGCCCGCGGGCATAGGCCGAATAAGTGTGATAAACGACGCCGCCCTTAAGTACGAAAGCGCTCATGCCGGGCCTGTCACGATGGAAGGTGGGCACGTCGGTTCCGCACATGGCTGCGAATTTATCCTCGGCTGTGTCGCCACCACCCTCCTGGCCCGCCCGCCACCGGAACACATCGCTCGTCGGGGCCTCGCGCCGGTAGTTGTATTCGACAGCTCCCTCGCGCTGTTGCGCTTCGCTGAACGCAACGCCGAAGTCGAAGTTGAAGTCGCTCTCAAACGAGGACGCCCAGGGAAAGCTCCAGCCCAGCCGCCGTTTATACGCCTGCAGTTTCGCCAGCGGCGCCCGCGACACCGCCCACAGCATCACATCATGGTTGGCCAGGTGCACGAAGTTACCGTTGAAGCCGTCTGCGATCGACGAACAGCTCGGACACCCCGCCGCGTAATCGGGTCCGAACATGAAATGATAGATCAACAGCTGCGAGCGCCCTTTAAACAGTTCAGGGAGTGAAGCTTTTCCTTCATCGGTCTCGAATTGATACTCCTTGTCAACCCTGACCCAGGGCAGTTCCTGACGCTTCCGTGCCAGCTCGTCACTAAGCTTCGTCAGCTCCTTCTCCGCCTTGAGCAATTCCACCCGGGCCGCAAGCCACTCCTGTTGCGAGACCACTTTATGGTCTGCGATGCCCATTTCGGATTTGATGTTTGGCATAATATCCTCCTTTTATTTTTTATTGATTTCCTTGTCCAGGAATTCGATGATGGCGGTATTCACTTCCGCCGGACGTTCCTGCTGTAGCCAATGTCCGCAACCAGGCAGGATCACTGTTCTTCTCAGGTTGGGCAATGCGGCTTTCATAGGCTCTGTGCTACCGAATTTTACAGCCCCTTCTTCTGCCCCGCCTATGAATAACACTGGTTGGTTAATGCCCTTTTGATAAGCCACTACTAATTTAAGATAATCTTCATCGGTATTCCTGTAAAAATTAAGGGCGCCTGTGATCCCTGTTCCTTCATAAGCATTTACGTAATAGTCCAGGTCTTCTTGCGAAAGCCACGCCGGCAGCTCATCGGTTTGCGGAAAGCTATCCAGCAGGTTATCTTCCGGCTTCGTATGCAGGTATAATTTTTCCAGTGTACCCTTTGGCGCATTGCCGGAAAGCCCATAAAAGAAAAGCCTGAAAAATCGCTCCGGTTCTTTTTCAAATTCCGCTTCGATCACTCCTTTCTTCTCAAAGTTGGTAAATACACTCGACCATTTTTTCCGTATCTCAGCGGGATCTCTTGGCGTTGGATAAAAAGGGATGCTCAGTGAAACAGTCGCTGCTATTTTTTGAGGGTAGAGCATGGGCAGGATCCACATAAGGTTCGCGCCCCAATCATGCCCTATCACTGTTGCCCGCCCGGTGCCCAGGTGATCGATCAATGCTTCCACATCACTGGCATGCTGAAACAAACTATAGTCACGAACATGAGGAGTTACTTCAGACTGCCCGAACCCTCTCAGGTCAGGCGCTACAGCATGATAACCCGCTTCGGCCAGCGCTGCCAGCTGGTGCCTCCACGAATACCACAATTCCGGGAAACCATGAAGCATTACGACCAAAGGCCCTTCTCCGGCTTCCGCATAGTGATATGTAATTCCATTTATTGCGACATGATGATGCTGTATCACTGTAAATACTTTTTATTATGATGAATGTCCATAAGCAATGGTGACAAAAATGGCGGCCAGTACCTGTAATACGTCCCGGATAGTTGTCCATCGCAACCAGCATTTTGTTCTGGCTATCAGCTCCGGCGTTTTGGGCGCTGTTACAGGCATGGCTGAAAAAGCAAGCACTTCCTTTACAAAATACAATCCGCTCAATGCTCCCGTTAATCCAAAACACGCCAGGGCAGCGAATATATAATTGCGTACCACCGGTTGTCCCCAATGCAGTATCAACGCAACTATCAGCGAGATGATAAAGAACAATGACAAGGGTATCCAGAACTTTTTGGCAGATCTGCTCTGCCGCCGTATCCGTTCAAAAGACACAGGCGGATCTTCAAACCATTTAGGCATTTTGAATATCCGTTGAAATAACCCGGCAACGACTGCGATCCACATAGCAACCACAGCCAGTAATAATATTATCCCGTTCATATTGTATTTATTTTAAAATTATTAGGCCACCCGGCCCGAAAAAAATTACCCACTATTGGAAATAATTTCCACGCTTATCTTCAATAGCGCTCCCTGATCTATCCTGTTAGCCCCTTGAGAAACATTCATAACCCACCCCCTTAATAAAACTGATCCGTAAAAATCATACCAAGTTTATTCCGAATCCGTAATAATATTAAAAATTGCCCGTTCATTCATTTTAGCAGAAATTTGACGCCCATGGAAGATATAATACAGATATTGCAAAAATGGTCGGATTACCGGAAGTCCCATCCGGGCAGTGAATTTGAGGATTTTTGCAGGTTCCATCTTGCCAGCAAAACGCTAAATACTGCTTCTTCGTCCACGAAGACGCCCAGCCCATCCAATACGGATGGTTTTTTTATGATGTCATTGACCCGCAGCACCCTTGCGTTCTGGGTGTATATGCGCATAGCTTTGAAAGATACCCCGCTGCCATCCATCGAAAGTATCATGTTTTGCTCAGCGCTGAACAACCTTGGTGAAAGCCGGAAAACGGATGTGATCAATTATGCAATGATGGAAATATCCACAGGCGCCGACATCCTGAACAGGCTTATTAAAAAAGGGCTTATTCATCAGCGGGTAGATCCCAATGACAAGCGCTCCAAACTATTAAAGCTTACTCCGTCGGGTGTCGCAGCTTTGAAAAAATGTTATAAGAAAGCCGGAATGGCAAGAGAGATCTTTCTAAAAGACCTTACTGAGGAAGACAAACGTCTTGTTACCCAGATCTTGTTCCCCTTGCAGGAAAAACATTCCCGGTCCGCTGTGGAAAGCAAAGGGAGAACGATAGAGGAAATATACGCGGCTGTCTCCGGCAGGAAGGCCAGATAATTACTTCAGGCGGAAATGGATCGGCTGTATCTTATAGGACTTGACAAATTTGCCGTTTTGAAAGGCAGGCACCCACTTACCGGACTCCCGGACCATCCGAAGGGATTCCTCATCGAGTGAATACTCCACCGATCGGGCGATATAGGGATCAAAGACCTTGCCTTCCTTATCCACAATGAACGCCACCCTTACCATACCTTCGATATTCGCCTTGAAGGCACGGTCGGGATATTGGATGTTCTTGTTTAAATATTTCATCCATTGTCCCGCCTTCCCGGGATATTCAGACTCCCTCTCATCCGGATAGGTGACAGACGTATCTTTCTTTTCCTTGCTGACGTCCACAACTTCCTTCAGCGTATCATCGCGGTAGACATATTTCATTTTGATGGTTAAACTATCCCCGCTTAACTTCATGAAATCACCATTCCGCTTACCATTTCGATACATAGACGTGGAATCAAGGACTCCCTTCTCATTGTAATGATTACAAACACCGTTCTTTTTCGTTCCATCCTTGTCCAGGAATCGTTCCGTCTGGATCAACGGACCGGCAAAATTGTAATAATCCCATTGCCAGCACGTGTCATTCACCTGGTGAGTGTGAAGTAGAAAATGGGCCGACTCGATCTTGGCAGGCTTCCACTCCGAGTCAAAAACGTAAAAGGATTCTTTTTCCTGCGCGCTGACCGTTAGCACCAGGAGCATCAGGGAGAATAGGGGCAGTATTTTCATCACCCCAAAATATAAAATTTTATCCACTCAAATCACTATTTTAGTCCATGCGCACGACCGAACTGAATAAAAAGAATCGCCTGGTCAGCATGTTGCTGGACCACACGATCATGACTTTCATCATCTTTTTTTTAGAAGCCCCCGTAATGATAACCAGGATACTGTCCCTGCCGCATACGAAATTGCCTTTGCCCAATGCCTTCTTCCAATTTAGCCTCTATGACATCTTTGCTTTCTGCCTCTACTTTAACAAAGATATTTTCATCGGGCAAAGTATTGCCAAACGCATCCTGGGATTCCAGGTCCTCAACAACAGGACCGGCCAGCCTGCCGGTCCGCTTCGGTGCCTGGTCAGGAATTTCACCATTTTGCTGTGGCCCATAGAGGTCATCGCTTCCCTGGTAAACATAGAAAGGAGGATCGGCGACTATATCGCTGGCACCAGGCTCGGAGTGTCCGACCCCGGTTTGCAGGCCCGGCCAAATTGGGTGACAATGGCGGTTTGTATCCCCGTCGCAATGGGGTTTGCCTATGTAGCCTGGATCTATCCGGTCGACCTGTTAATGAATTACTTCATCTCCCTGCAGCAAAATAATTTGTAACTTAATCATATGAAAAAAACTTTTCTGGCCAAAGCTTTGATGCTCCTCCTTATCCTCACAGCATGTTTGCATTCTTCCTTCGCCCAGCAAAAAAAGATCAGGGTCCTCATCGTCACCGGCGGACACGGATACGAACACAAGCCTTTTTACAACGTATTTGATTCCATCCCTTCCATTACATACGACACCCTGGTCCAGCCCCAGGCCAACGTGCTCATCGCATCGCCTGAAGTCAACAGGTATGACGTGCTCGTATTTTACGATTTAGTCGATTCCATCTCCCCCGCACAGCAGCAGGCCTACATCAATCTCCTGAAAAAAGGCGCATCCATGATCTTCCTCCATCATTCGCTGGTGTCGTACCAGCACTGGCCCGAATTCATAAAGATCGTAGGCGGCCAATACCACACGGCTCCCGTCCTGGTGAATGGCGATACCCTGAGAGCCAACTACGAACATGGCGTGATCATCCCCGTAAAAGTGGAACAAAAAAACCATCCGGTGACCCGGGGCATCAGTGACTTTGAAATAGAGGATGAAGTGTACGGCGACGTCGAGATATTACCACAGGTGAAGCCCCTGCTCAGCACCACACATCCCAAAAGCATGCGCTATCTCGCCTGGATCAATCATTATGAGCATTCAAATGTCATTTGCATCCAGCTGGGCCATGGCCCTTCCGCTTTTTCCAATCCGAACTACAGGAAACTGATCCGGCAGGCCATTGAGTGGTCCGCAACGCAATCAAACAACACAGGGGCCCAGTGGACCCTCCCCCCTGAAGAAAGTAACAATGTTCCGCTGCATTCCATATTGCTCAGTGATCCCTTTATACTGGCGGACAGTGCAACCCACATGTACTATTTGACGGGCACTGGCGGCCTGTTATGGAAGAGTAAGGACCTGGCCTTATGGAACGGCCCATACCAGGTGGTCAGGACCGACCCGGCATCATGGATGGGCCCCAAACCAATGATATGGGCGGCTGAAATTCATCCCTATAAAGGCAAATACTATTATTTTGCCACGTTTACCAACAGGGCCGTAAAGATTGATACAGTTCAGGGACGGGAGATAGAAAGGCGCGCCTGCCACGTATTGGTAAGCGATAAGCCGGACGGTCCCTACGTACCCATGCACGACCCTATCTACTTACCTGCGGATAAACCTACCCTGGATGCCACCTTATGGACCGATAAAGATGGAAAACCCTATATGATCTATTGCTACGAATGGTTGCAGAACCTCGACGGGACCATTGAGAAAATAGCGTTGAAACCTGACCTCAGCGGTACTTTAGGCACAGGTAAAGTGCTGTTCCGCGCCAGTGATTGCCCCTGGAGCCGGGAGAAAGATCAGCATGGAAAGGACAGGCCCAATAAGGTCACCGATGGCCCCTACCTGTTTCGTACAGCCACAGGCCGGCTGGGGATGATATGGACGAGTTGGATCTATGATGTATATACACAGGGCGTTGCTTATTCCAAAAGTGGCACGCTGGATGGCCCCTGGATACAGGAGAAGGCCCCCGTTAACCCTCCCAACTACGGCCACGGCATGATCTTCCGGACGCTGGATGGCAGGCTGCTCATGTCGATACATAGTCATCAGAGCATCAACGGCCGCACCCGCCGGGTCCCGCATTTGTTTGAAGTAGATCTGTCGGGCGACAAACTGGTGGTGGGCAAACCTTTCATACCAAGTTAGACATAGCAGATTATTCCTCCCGGAGAGCATTCCAAAAGGTTTCTAAGCCTCTTCTAGGCCTATCTTCCTCCAGAATATTTCTTTTTTGGATTTCTGCTGGCATGAAAAATTGAGCTGATCGCAACTATCCTTTTGCGTTTTTGTATTCTGTATATGATTAGGTATGGGAATACTTTGATAGGTGTTTCGCGAAATCCACTCTTTCTTTCCGGGTAACGCTCAGGGGTTTTCTCGATCTGCAGAAGTTTCCTTTCAACTTCTCGCGCGAATCTATCACCCAATCCATTCCATTTGTCATCATACCAGTCCCATGCCTCCAAAAACTCTCGCCGGGCACGAGGTAGAAGTTCGACCTTGTAGTTCATCTACCTCTTTTTTTTGCCTTACGCGAAGTTATTTCCGCTTTAATATCCGCAAGAGAATGACCTTTATCTTTCCCCGAATCCCAGGTTTCATACTCCTTCTCTAATTCGGAAACAAAAGCAGCATCCTTCCACCATTCAGATTTTTCTACAATATCATCTTCAAGCATCATATAAATGGCTTTGATCTTTTTGTCATCAGCCACCCTGATGTAATCATATAATCTGTCTCTTATAGCTGCAGCATTCATATTATTAGGCTTTAAAATATCGAATCATCATCTCAAAGATAACCAATTAAAGCTCATAATGGAATCTTCAGATTCGCACGTATAATACTGTTAATCAATATGTTATAAAAAAAAGAAAATGGACTGCCCTCAGGCAGTCCATTCTTAATTTGTTTAAACCCATTCTTACAACACCAGCAACTTTGCTGTCGCTACAGCACTGGCCGTGGTAACCTTCACAGTGTAGATCCCACGAAGCCCCCGCAGCCCCACAGGTATCACCGGCGTACTCGGCAGTCCGCTCAGCGACTTGACCACCGTCCCATTTCCATCGATGATCTGGATGCTATACAGTCCATCAGCATTGGTCACGATCAGGTTCGTCGACCCGATCGCCGGGTTCGGCAGAATGATCACATTCAGCGGCGGCGCGAAATTCAGGCTCACCGTATTGGAGAGCGTGGAATGGCCAATCGATTCGAACTCCTTCAGCCGGTAGTAGTTGGTGCCAGGCAGGGGCAGGATATCGATAAAGCTGTAGTCCGTCGTCGCATCGGTACTGTTCTTTGCCGGCACCAGGCCAATGGGCAGGAACAGCCGTCCGTCGAGGCTTTTTTGCACTTCAAACCATTTGGTTTTGTTCTCTAAGGTAGTGGTCCACTGCAGCAGGGCCTTGCTTCCTTGCTTCACCGCGGTAAAGACCAGCGGCGGCTGCGCAGGCTGGGAACCCGGCGGCGTGAACGAGTATTGCGTGAACACGGGGTAGTGGTCCGTCGTCGTGGTGCCATAGTTGGTCACAAGCGTGGCGACATCGGAACGTACCGTGGCCGAAGCCGGTAGATAGTACCTGCTCATCGAATCGGTGAGGATCACATTATCGATCACGCTGGTGAAATTGACATCGGAATGCTGACCGGCCGGACTCAACGGCTGGGTCGGGAAGCTATACAAGGCCGAATCGGTGATGGTGAATGCGCTCCAGGACGTCACCGGGGGATTGACCCCGGCGGTGATGGTCGTATTCAGGTCGTCATTGAAATCGCCGAGGATCATCACATTGTCTGTCGGATACTGTGCTTTCAGCAGCGAATCCAACGCATTAGCCCCATTCGCGCGACGATCATAAGCCGTGAGCACAGGCGCAGTATTCGCTTTTGCATGGACGTTGATAAAGCGGACTGTCCTCGTATTGGTCCCGCCATGGTTGTCGCTCAAGGTCACGTTGGCCGTCAGCATGTAGGGGAACCTGCCGCTCGCCCAGTCATTGAAGTACCGGGTAGCAGGGTCCAGTGGGTTGGTCACACCCAGTGTCAGCAGCGAGTCCGTACGGATCATAGAGATCTTCGCCGTGTTATAAACAAAGGCCAGCTTTTGCACCGCGATCAGCGAATCCGCACCGCCTGGAACAAAAGGATTGGAATAAGATCCGTATTGGCCGACCACTACGGCATAACCCGGCATCGTGGCTACGATGGAATCCAGGGCCTGCTCATCGCATACTTCTTCCAGGGCGTACAGGTCGGCATGCAGGCTGGGAAGGACAATACCTACATTCTTTTTCTGCAGGGCCTTGTCGGTGGGGCCGAGGGTCGGGTCGGGAGTGCCGAACCAGTTCAGGTTCCAGTCGATCACGCTGAGCGTGGACGCAGGATCGATGCTGTTCCCTTTGACGTTGACGACAGCCGTGGAGTCGGAGATGGTGACGAGCACCGAGTCGATCGACTGACTGTTGGCGGCCGAGGGCCGGAAGCGTACAAAAACGGGTACCGGGGTATTATTGGCCGTGGCTACGTTCAGCGAAACCGAATCGCTGAAATGTACGCTGTCTGTGGAGATGGTGAAATTGCCGGAAGAAAGCACAGTCACATTCCCGGTAAGATCGTTCCCTGTAACGACCAGTTTCTGCACAGCGGATGCGCCGGCCGCAACATATCCGAATTCCAGGTTATTCGTGCTCAGCGTAAGGCTGGGTGGCGGCGGCGTCAGCGAGTTGATCAGGCTGATGTCGTCCAGCGTCCAGCGGGAGCCGTCCTGGCTGGTAGATGTATATACAAAGGCGATATATACGCTGGAATCCTTGAAGGCAGACAGGTTGATATTGGCGGTCTGGGTCCAGACATCGGATGCCTGGCTGGGGAATTTCCCATTCAGGTCTGTCCAGTGGGCGAGAGAAGGGTCGCCCGATCCCGTATAATCGGTGGATATCTTCAGCGTCAGCGGCGCGCCGGCAAAAGCATTACGGCTCCAATAGCCCAGCAAGGGGAATGTCGTTCCGCTGAGGTCGAACTTCGGCGAGATGAGCCAATCCTGGTTGGTATGGTCGATCCCACTGGCATATCCGTTGATCTGCACGGCGTGACCAAAGGGTGTGGTACCCGCAGGCGCCGTGCTGTCCCTGCCGAAAGTGGTGCAATCCCACACCTGGTCGCCTGTTACACTATAGGCTGTGAAGCCGTTGGGCAGCAGGCCGCTGCCGAGGCAACTGTCAAAGCTGGTGGTGAAGGGGAGGGTCTGGGCGATGGTGTTATTAAAAGTGGTGAAGGTCCAGGCGCCATTCGTCGTCAAGCCTGCGAAACTGTTCCCGAAGACATCCACAAAGGCTCCCGGCGATATACGGATCGAGTAGGTATTGCCCCCCGACAACGGCAGGTGGAAGACGACAGAATCATTGCTGACCGCAACGCGGGCATCGCTGACGGCGATGGGCGTGCCGTCTACGGCATTGGTCACCAGGGTGACGCTGCCGCTGGCTTTGAAAACAGGTTTGCTGAATACCAGCACCGGGACGATACTGGACGGAATATTGCTTGCATTGTTGACAGGAACGAGGGTCTGAACGATGGGAGGCGCAGTGGTAAAAGTGCTGTTCCGCGGATTAGGGGTGCCTGCCACAAAATCGGTGGAGTTGTTGTTGGCGTCCTGTCCGTCCGGAGTGCGCAGGTCCGAAGTGGAATTGGTCAGCACCGGTGCGGGTGCGCCTTCGAAGCCCGTGGCTGTCGGCCCATACCCCATCAGGTCGATGACGGTTGGTCCGGAGGGATTGGCGCCTGTTTGGGCTGCAGTGGAGTTGCTCAGAAGCACCTTGCCTGCGGTAGCGCTCATAGCGATTACGCCCGTGACGTCCGGCGTTGGCAGTGGTGTGCTGGGTGTAGCCCCCGCCGATTCCGCTACCAGGAAGTACCCATGCGGGGGAATGGTTCCGGTCAGGGCGGTCGTCTGCCAGGACGCACCGGTTGCGGCAGCATATTGCACACTCCAGCCGTTGAGGTTCACCGTAGTATCGTCATCATTGAAAAGTTCGATAAAATCGTTGGAGAAGGCTGAGCCGGAGTTACCGCCTCCGCCATACACCTGGTTGACGACGATCTTTGCCGCCGGCGCCGTCACAGCGCCTGAAAGTGTCACCGTCTGCGAATCCGCTGCTGCGGAATGCAACGAAAGGTACCCGCTCACCGCCCCCGCAGGTGCGCTTGCGCTGAGCCTTACCAGGATGGGCGTATCGGCCACCGTCCCGCCATGCTGCGGCAGCGTGAGGGAAGTGGAGTAAGCGTTGCCATCTCCCGAGATTTCGTAACCTCCGCCAACAACAGCAGTGATATCGGCAGTTAGATTAACACCACCGATGTGAACCGTTTGTGCGGCAGATGGACTTCCCGATACTGCACTGAAGGACAAAGAAGAAGGTGTCACCGTCAACGTAGGCAAAGGCACATTGCCGGATGTGGTAGCCAGAACGCTCAGATCGTCGATCCGCCAGTTAGCGGTATTCTTCGACGCATTCCCTGCGCCGTTATAGGCATAAAGGCGGAAAGTAATAGCTTGTCCGGAGGCGCCGCCAATGGATATCGTATTGGTGAAGAGGGCCCATGTACTGTTGTTGGTCAGCGTGGAAGAGGCCGCCGCCGTGGCATAATTGTCAAGGCTGGTGCGAATGTCATATGCCTGAGGGCCCGTCCCGGTAGAACGGCTTCCGAAATTGATCTGGCTGACGGTGATGGCCACTCCCGCGGCAGGTGTCAACGTCCATTCGAAATAAGTAGTGGTGTCCGCTCTGAAAGCCCCCACATTAGCCGCGGCGCCGGCATTGTTGCCACCGGTAGCACCGGTATAGCCCGACGAAGCAGAGGTGGTGGTCAGCAGGGTGGTCGTACCGTTGTTGTTACCCTGTGCAATAGCCGAAACAGTAACCCCGGCAGGAACGCCGGACAGCGGAGTGGCGGAAGAAAAATCCCAGGTGATCTGGGCATAGCTCATAGCAGGCAACAGAAATACCAGAACTACTAGGTAAAGTTTTCTCATGGACAGAACAGTTAATTTTTACAGATAATGTTTAATTTATTAAATCTACCAAAACTACTGGAAAACAAAAACCACCAGGGTTTTGAATTTGAAGAAATCATTAATTCATGTTAACAGGGGCATCCAAACGAAGATATATTCCTCCTGCGTTAATCAGCCGTTAATAGCCCGCTCGTTTTTATCTCATTTTCAATCACTTATCATATTAGTAATTAATATAAATTAACTTATCTTAATATATGTTAATTTCGATAAAACTGTTTATGTATGAAAAAGCTATTTCTTCTGCTGGGCATCCCGGCTCTGTTATTTTCAACATCCTGCAGGAACAGGGAGAAAGAACAAGGTAAGATCGAATCCGTCGGCGATCTGACGGAAGCTTCCCAAAACGTAGAAAAAAAGATGAAAGCCTCATCCGACCGATGGGCGGAAAGAAGAGCCAAAGGAGATACGCTCGCCCTACCCTACAAAGAGCTGCAATCTTATTTACCCGACATAAATGGTTATTCCAAAGACGGAGGGCCCAAAGGCAGCCAGATGAGTGGGTATGGCATGGGTTCATGGTCGCAGGCCGAACAGGAATACAGCAACGGCGACAACAGGGTCTCAATAAAGATCTTTGATTATAATGCAGCACAGCAGGCTTTCATGGGCATGACAGCCATGTTTGGCATGGGCTTCTCCTCTGAAGATGACGACAAAAAACAGGCTTCGGTAGATGTGGGCGTCAAAAATGTAGCCGCATACGAGACCCTCTATAAAAAAGAAAAAAGAGCTGAAATGTCCATGGTGGCAGGAGACCGCTTCATTATAAACATAGAAAGCAATGGGGTGGGCGACGAGGATTTTATAAGGTCTGTTGCAAAAAGTATGGATCTGAGTGGACTGGCTTCTAAATAGGATTTCATTTCCTAAAAGTAAATCGTACATCAAAACCCGCCGTTTACCCAACATAAATTTCTGCATCCAACTATCAACTTGCCCGAACTTTATATCCTAAAACTCAAAATCATGAGCACGATCAAAGTAAAGGACGGAACAGAGATTTATTACAAAGACTGGGGAACAGGTCAACCCATTGTATTCCATCATGGCTGGCCGCTATCAGGCGACGACTGGGATGGACAAATGATGTTTTTCCTCGATCAGGGATTCCGGGTCATCGCGCATGACCGCAGGGGCCATGGACGGTCTTCCCAGGTAGCCAGCGGCCACGACATGGATACCTATGCAGCAGATCTGGCTGAACTTGCCCAGGCACTCGATCTGAAAGATGCAGTACACGTCGGTCACTCCACCGGTGGTGGCGAAGTGATCCGGTATGTGGCAAAACATGGCAAAGGCCGGGTAGCCAAGGCAGTATTGATCAGCGCAGTCCCTCCGATATTGATTCCAACCAAAAATAATCCGGAAGGCATTCCCGTATCTATCTTCGATGAGATCCGCGAAGGCGTCGCAACAAAAAGGGCGCAATATTATCAGGATTTCACCATGCCCTTTTATGGATACAATCGCCCGGGGGCTAAAATATCCCAGGGCATCAGGGATAATTGGTGGCGGCAAGCCATGATGGGCGGAATAAAAGCGCAGTATGATTGTATCAAAGCTTTTTCAGCAACAGATTTCACAGAGGACCTGAAAAGTGTAGATGTACCGGTACTTATTCTCCATGGAGAAGACGACCAGATCGTACCCTTTCCTATTTCCGGCGCAAAGTCCATAAAGCTGTTAAAAAAAGGAAAGCTCATTTCATACCCGGGTTTCCCTCATGGAATGCCAACGACAGAAGCAGCAACCATCAATGCAGACCTGCTGGCTTTTATTAGATCTTAATCCAAAATCACCGATCTTCGCGTCTCAAACAAAACCATGAGCGCATCACCGACCCAACAAACAAAAAAAGTCAGGATTCTTGTAGTAGGCTGTGGTAATATGGGGGCATCGCATGCCACCGCCTATCACGAACTGGACGGCTTTGAGATTGTCGGACTTGTTTCCACCGGCGACAGTAAGGTTGCGCTCAACGCGACGTTGGGCGGGCACTATCCTTTGTTCGATGACTATACGCAGGCATTGATAGCCACCCGCCCTGATGCCGTCTGTATCTCCACCTACCCGGATACTCATGAAAGCTTTGCCCTGGCTGCTTTCGACCACGGCTGCCACGTCTTCATCGAGAAGCCCCTGGCCGATACCGTCGAAGGGGCCACGCGTGTTGCAGCGGCCGCCGCCCGGTCCGGTAAGAAACTGGTGGTAGGATATATCCTGCGCCATCATCCTTCCTGGCAACGCTTCATCGAAATGTCCCGGGAACTGGGGACTCCGCTGGTCATGCGCATGAACCTGAACCAGCAAAGCCAGGGAAGAATGTGGACCGTCCACCGCAATCTGATGAAAAGTCTCAGCCCGATCGTGGATTGCGGCGTCCATTACATCGACGTAATGTGCCAGATGACCCGCTCCCGGCCCCTGCAGGTCAGCGCCATCGGCGCCAGGCTCACCGAAGATATCCCCGCCGGCAACTACAATTACGGCCAGCTCCAGATCCGTTTTGCGGACGGCTCCGTAGGTTGGTACGAAGCCGGATGGGGCCCCATGATCAGCGAAACGGCTTTTTTCGTCAAAGACGTCATCGGCCCAAAAGGCTCACTGTCCATCGTAGCCAAACAGGCCGGCGCTTCTGGTAAATCCGATTCCGTCGAAGCGCACACAAAGACAGAATCCCTCCGCTTCCACCTGGCAGACCTGGATGAAAAAGACAATTTCAAAAAGCCTGACACCTGGATCAACCTGGAAGACGAACCCGGTCACCAGGAACTTTGCACCCGGGAACAACGCTTTTTCTTAAAGGCCATCCAGGAAGATCTCGACCTGACCGACGCGACAGAAGACGCCATCGCCAGCCTGCGCATCGCCTTTGCCTGTGATACCTCCGTCCGCACCGGGCAGATCGTATCGCTGGAATAATATTATTTTCTCGCCCGTATGTAATCCGGAAAAATAGTGCATCCTACACATAAAGCACCTGCTTATGTGTAAATTGTTACCCCTATTATTATTATTCACACCGCTGCTGATACACGCGCAGCAACTACGCATTAAGCAACCTTATCTGTATCAATCCCCGGTAAAGGCAGTCAGGGAAAGAAAAGGGAACCTTACCATCACACCTGCAAGAACAAAGTGGCTTAGCATCGGCGGCAACTATACTTTTTCAGCAGGGGCAAGATCGGTCAATACCACGCCATCGCTGCAAAACCAGTACGTACAGGGCCCGGGATCCAACGATGTATTCAGCTATGGCCCTCCTATACAGGGCCTGACCACGCCCTACGACAACAGCATCTTCAGAACAGGATATAGCACCAGCCATTCCGTCACCTTGCTGGCAAATATAAAAAGGGCTTACTCGACGCCCCTCTGGGCCTTTTCACTAAAGGCCGGCGCCAATGCTGAAACCACCTTCATACAGGACAACCGCAATACATCTCATAATATTTCAATGTCTGCGGAAAGATACCTGGGGAAATTTTCCATCATGGGCAGCTATAGCCATTTTTCTTCCCGCTTCTCCAATGACAATAGCAATGGGTTTCTACACCGGGTCTACCAAAATGCCCTGCAAACACCGGTGAGCTTTAGCAATGCGCAAAGTCCAACCCTTAGCACAGGCGGCCAGCGGGCTTACAGCAGCCAGGCCGATAACCCCTGGTTCCTTTTAAAAGACAACGGCCATTTTGCCCACCGGCTACAACGTACAGGCAACCTTTCCTTACAGAAGAAACAAGGTGATCTGACGTTCGGCGTCATCACTACCCTTGACGCGGTAGATGACAACAGCAACCAGTCGCTGAAACCAGGCACTGCATCCTTTCCCGCAGGCCTGATCTATACCAGGAGGCAAAGTGACGATCATTATTCCTCGAATGCCTGGCTGGCATATCGGATCAGCTACAACGACTACGCCTTCTCATCCACCGCCAGGCTAAACTATACGTACAATAATGAAGAAGTAAGAGTATCCTATCCGGCCGATCGTTATTCCTGGCGCCGGTCCAGCAGCGACGCATCATTTACATTCAATTCTACTTATGGCCGCAATAATATCAATGCGGGCTTCAACGCCGGTAACAAATTCTACACGTCAGGCACCAGCCTGCATGATAAATTCTTCCTTCCCGAACTCAGCGGGTTCATAACATTCCTGAATTTGTTCGACTACCGTCTTGAAGCAAAGCTCGCAACGAGCTTCACTTCCTTCTGCAGCGAGCCTCCGGTCAATCACACACTTTCCGCCTTTATGCTCACGCAGCTGGCGCCACAGGAAGCATCCCGGTTTATGCCATTCGGCGAGGTACGTACCTTTAACAACCTGTCCCCCATGCAGCACCGGGAATTCACCTCCTGGCTGCAGCTTGATCTTCGCCGCACTATCACTTTACACGCAGATTTTTCCATCAGGAATACCCAAAACAATGTATTCCCCGCCTATGAGAACAATCAGCTGGTGGTAAAGAATATGGCGGACACCCGGTATAAGAGCTTTGAATTACAGCTCCAGGTCAACAGCCCATACAGGAATTCCAAAAAAATTTCCATCGCTAACAGTATTTCATTTTTCAAATTCTCCAACACTGTCACCCATGTCCGGGATGGCTATGACCACCATCCGATAGCAGGTTTCTCCACCGTATATAAGGCGCTCGTCAAAGGACAGCCCGTGGGCGTCATCATGGGGAACAGCTATTTGCGCGATGCCGCCAATAATGTCCTGATTGGTCAGGATGGCTTTCCCCTGGTGAACAACCAACCTTCCATCATCGGCAATCCGACACCGGACTATACCCTGAGATTCTCTCACACGGCGGCATGGAAAGCCTTTTCCATCAACATCGACTGGGAATACAGGAAGGGCGGGGACATGTGGAATGGTACAGCAGCAGTCCTGGATTATTATGGCCGAAGCGAAGTCACCGGCACACAAAGGAACATCACAGGCTATGTGTTTACAGGAAAACTACAAAACAACGTCCAAAATCATATACCCGTTGCATTTTACGATGCAGCATTGCCTGTCAGTCAGAACAGATGGGTACGATATGGCTACACAGGCGTAGCAGCATCCTACATACAAAAGGGAGATAACATCAGGATCCATACCCTCTCCCTTGCCTATGACATCAGGATAAAAAAATATATACAACAGATCAGGCTGACGGCATACACCCACAACCTCCTGCTCTGGTCGGCCTGCAAAGGAGCAGATCCCAACCAGCTCCTGTACGATCAGCCAGGCTCGGGAGGTCTTGACTTTTTTAATCTTCCATCCACTAAAACTTACGGCGCCAGCGCATCCATTCAATTTTAAAGCGTATGAAAAAGCTCTTCACCCTCCTGTTAGTAAGCAGCACACTTTTCGCGGCCAGGCTTGCAGCACAATCAACCGCTTATGCTTATGATAAGGAAAAGATCTATATACACACGGACCATGTGTTTTATTCCCCGGGAGAAACCATCTTCTTCAAGATCTACCTGGTCAAAGGAGCCGACAACAAACCCTCCGAACTGAGTAATATCGTATACGTCGAGGTCCTGGGCCCCTCCGGCGCCATGCAGGAAAAACAGACCTACCAGGCAGAAAAGGGCTACAGCGAAGGATCATACACGCTGGGTGCACAGGCGGCCGGAGGTATCTACAAAATAAAGGCCTACACCAGCTGGATGTTGAATGAAAAAGACAGCTCCCTGTTTACCAGATCGTTTACCGTGCAGAACATCATTGCGCCCCGCGTACTGATGAAACTCGATTTTCCCAAAAAAGGATATGGCGCCGGTGATGAGGTCAAAGCTGACTTCTCCATGCGAAGCCTGAACAACGAGCCGGTCAAACACTACAGTGGTGAATTTACTGTCTCCCTCGATGGACAGGCGCAAAAGAGAGGTTCCTTTACAACAGATGCCGATGGAAAAGCCAGTCTGTCTTATACCCTGCCCCAAAGCCTGCATACATCAGATGGATTGTTGAACATCACCGTGAACTACGACTCCCATACGGAGTCGATCTCCAGAAGCATTCCTATCACGTTAAATAAGGTCGATCTCCAGTTCCTGCCGGAAGGAGGCAGCCTGATCACAGGCCTGACGACAACCATCGCGTTCAAGGCGATCAATGAATTTGGAAAACCTGTTGATGTAAAAGGCGAGATCAGGAACAACAATGATCAAATAGTAGCTTCTTTTGACAGCTACAAGTTCGGCATGGGAACATTTCCGTTCACGCCCCGGGCTGGAGAAACCTATACAGCCAGGATCACTTCTCCGGCAAACATACAACAGCAGTACTCCCTGCCGGGGGCCGCGCCGGAAGGGGTGGTCATGAATGTTACCAAAAATGCGGGGATCATCACGATAAAATGCAGTGCAACATCCGAAACGGCCGTCCGCATCGTCGGCCGGACAAAAAGCATCAGCTATTACGCGCAGGACTTCCAGTTAAAGAAGGGCCTAAACAATATCAAAATAAACGAGAACCTATTCCCGGCGGGCATCGCACAGCTCACCTTGTATTCCAGTGAAAAACAGCCCCTGGCCGAAAGGCTGGTATTCCTGAACGCAGACCAGCAGCTGCATGTTACCATCTCCACCGACAAACAGCATTATTTGCCAAGGGAAAAGGTCCTCATGACGATCACCACCAGGGATGAGCATGGCCAGCCCGTACCGTCTAATTTTTCCCTTTCCGTAGTGGATGACAAATTATGGACACTGGCGGATGACAGACAGGATAATATTCTCTCCTGGTTGCTGATGAGCTCCGAATTGCGGGGCCGGATCGAAGAGCCCCCATTTTATTTTAAGAAGGATGAACCGAAAGCCCCGCTGGCGCTGGACCTGGTCATGCTGACCAATGGCTACCGGTACTTTGACTTCATCGAAGAGGTCAGCCGCAATGGAGAACTGAAATTTACGCCCGACGAAGGCAATATCGTCAGCGGGCTGGTGACCAACGATAAAGACCAGCCCGTGCCGGCAACAGTGTTCCTCATCAACAATATGGCGAATGGGAAAGCATTGAAGCTGCACACGGGCGCAGATGGCCAATTCTATTTTCACAGCCTGACGCAAGGAGGCAGCTATCTCCTGATCGCCCGGTCATTACGCAGGACAGGGCCAATTAAGATCCGGTTGCTGCAAAATGGAATAGGTTACAACCCATTAAAGGGCACAGCCATCAAGCAGTTGCGCGTCGATGACAAATTCCACGATATTGCAAGGCCCGTGGACAAGTCCCTGGTCGCCCCGGCTATCCCCCAAGCGGAAAGGGTCAACCTGGCCATCAATTTCAACAAGTCCCTTGCACTGAATGAGGTGGTTGTAGTGGGGTATGGCATTATGCGTAAACAGGACGTCACAGGTTCGGTGTCGATTGTCCGCAGTATGGAATTGAAAGCCATTCCACCGGGGGGCATGCTGCAGGCGCTCCAGGGAAAGGTGGCCGGGCTGGTTGTCACCCCCACGGCCAACCCTGGTGAAACACCCCTGATCCAGCTGCGGGGCGCAAAGACCCTTAACAAGGGCAATGAGCCATTGATCGTGATAGACGGCGTACCGCAGGAAAAATATGATCTGAGCATAATTAACATCAACGACATAGAAAGTGTCACAGTATTGAAGGACGCCGCAGCCATCGCCCTGTACGGAGCAAGGGCCGCCAATGGAGTGATCTCCATCCAGTCAAAGACGCTTCGCAATGAAAAGCTGCATTTCAATATAACGAGGAAAAGCCAATATAATACCGAGTCCTTCAAATTGAAAGGCCCGGTATTCACGGTAGCCCGCCGGTTCTATGTGCCGCAATACAAGTCGACCGTTACGGACGAACGCAATGATTACCGCGAAACCATTTACTGGAACCCTGTCGTACAAACAGACAGGGACGGCAGGGCCACGCTCGAATTTTATAATTCGGACGCCACCACCACATTCAGGGCTATTGCAGAAGGGATTGGCGACAATGGCAGGCTGGGCCGGGCAGATACGACCTATGTCGCCAGGGCAGCGATGAGCGTCGACGCCAGGATCCCGCCATACTTGACCGTAGGTGATCAGGCCCTCATACCGGTCGTCATCAAAAACAACAGTGGTGAAAAGCTCGAAGCCGCCATCGCTATCACGCTTCCCGAAAATATGTATACAGGCAACTTTGAGAAAGCGGTTGCGCTGGATCCCGGCGCTTCACAGCAGGTATTGATCCCCCTGTCGGCAACGGCGCCTGCCAACGGAAAGGTCGGCATCAGCATTACCAGCAACCTCAGTAACGAAACGGTCGTTTTACCCGTCTCTGCAGCCGGGAAGGGCTTCCCCGTGATAGAAACCTTTTCGGGCAATGCCATGGCAAAACATGATCTGCAGATCGGCCGGCTTCTCCCCGGCAGCCTGCATGCAAAACTGACCCTGTTTAAAGATCTCGAGGGACAATTGCTGAATGGCATTGAATCCATGTTACGTGAACCTTACGGTTGCTTTGAACAAACCTCTTCATCCACCTATCCCAATATCTTTATTTTAAAATACCTCCGCCAGGCCGGCAGATCCAATCCCGCCATAGAACAAATGGCAATGCATTACATTGAGAACGGTTATAATAGACTAATAGGCTTCGAGACTGCGGAACATGGCTTTGAATGGTTCGGGCACACACCGGCACATGCGGCGCTGACAGCCTATGGCTTACTGGAATTTACAGATATGCAGGAGTTCCTGAAAGTGGATAAGAAAATGTTGCAGCGTACAAAGGACTTCCTGATGCAACGCCGCGACGGGCAGGGTGGATTCAAAGTCTCTTCGGGCGGATATGACAGGTTCGCGGCCGTCCCGGATAAAATAGCCAATATCTATATCGTGTATGCCCTTACACAAGCGGGCTATGGCAGTGAGATCGGACCCGAATATACAGCAGCGCTTAAAAAAGCCATGGAAAGCAATGATGCCTACCAGCTGGCCATGATGGCGCTGGCTGCCAGCAATATGAAAAAAGAGGATGATTACCAGCGCCTGATAGGTCAGCTAAAAAACAATTATCTGAAAAATGATCTAACAGCCGAGACGAGCGTCGTTAACTCCCGCGATGCCTCTCTGCGGGTCGAGACCATGTCCTTATACGCCCTTGCATTGATGCGCAACAACCAGCCCGATCTGGGGGCCGTGGCAGATCTGGTATCGAAGATCCTCGCCAATAAATCCTACTACGGGTATGGCTCCACACAAGGCACCGTCCTCGCCTTGCAGGCAGTTACCGAATATACCAAACTGTCAGGCGAGCAGGCCAGGACCACCGATCTTCGGTTCACCGTGAATGGCCGGACCGTTACACCCGATGACAGTATCGCGGCTTTCTTACATACAGGACAGAACGCCTTATCCGTCGAATACCCGGAAAAGGAAAGAGGCATTCCCTATAACCTGGAAGTTTCATACCATACCCTCACTCCACCCAACAGCGAAAAGGCAGACCTGCTCCTGCATACCAGCATCGGCAATCATCAACCCAAAGTGGGCGGGACCGTACGGATGACAATAGCTGTCACCAACAGGAAAGACACTTTACAACCGATGGCCATCGCCAAAATAGGTATTCCCGCAGGCCTGTCCCTGCAACCCTGGCAGCTGAAAGAGCTGACAGAAAAGAAACAGGTCGCCTATTATGAGATCTTTGACAACTACCTGGTGCTGTATTGGATGGGATTTGCTCCCAAAGAGACGAAGACGATTCAGCTCGACCTCAAAGCCGAAATACCCGGCAAATACAAGGGCAAAGCCAGCAATGTCTGTTTGTATTACACGCCGGAAAGCAAGCATTGGAATGAAGGAGAGGAAGTTGAGATTGAAAGTTCCTATCTTAGCACCCAGCAATAGTTTTGACCATGAAGTACAAATTACTGGGACGCAGTGGCTTAAAAGTATCTGAATTATGCCTGGGGACGATGGGATTTGGCACCGAGGCAGGCTGGGGCGCCGATAAGGACACCAGTTTCGCGATCATGGAGACCTTCGGCAACGCCGGTGGCAACTTTCTGGACACCGCCAACATTTACAAGCTGGGCACAAGTGAAAAGATCATCGGCGAGTTCATCAATCCCCGCGACCGGGATCATTTTGTCGTCGCTACCAAGTATTCGTTAAAAGATAATACGACCAATCCGAATGCCAGCGGCAACAACCGGAAGAACATGATGCGCAGCGTCGAGCAAAGCCTCCAGCGGCTGCAAACTGATTTCATCGATGTGCTCTACCTCCACATCTGGGATGATCTCACCCCCATCGACGAAGTATTGCGGGGTATCGATGACCTCATTCGCCAGGGCAAGGTCAACTATGCTGCCATCAGCGACACGCCGGCCTGGATCGTAAGCAAAGGCAATACCCTGGCCGAATTGATGGGCTGGAGCCAGTTCATCGCGCTGCAGGTCGAATACAGCCTCCTGCAACGCACCCCGGAGCGGGAGCTGATACCCATGGCTAAACACTATAATATGACCGTCACGCCCTGGGCTCCCTTAGCCGGTGGCGCCCTCACCGGAAAATACCTCCGGGGCGAACAAGGCCGCGTCAAGCCGGAAAGCAACCGCCGCGACGACAACAGCACCCGCATAACCCGGGAAGTAATGGCCATCGCTGAGCAACTGGGTGTAGAGCCCAGTCATGTAGCGCTCCAATGGACACGTCAGCAAGGCTTCGAATGCATCCCCATCGTAGGGGCCACCTCTGTGAAACAATTGCAGGAAAACCTCAAAACCACCGACCTCCTCATCCCCGGTGACGACATCGAAAAACTGAACGCGGCCAGCGCCATCGATCTGGGCTTTCCCGGTAAGTTCTTCAAGGAAGAAGGGGTACGCCAGAATAATTTTGGAGGATTTTATCATCGGATCATCCCCCGGAATCAGTAACTTTAGGAGACGGATCGACAAAATGCGCATACTACTGACGATACTGACATTGGTGACCTTGACCTCCGCAAAGGCGCAGTCGCATTTACCCATTACCCCTCTTCCGTTGCATGACAGCGGCAAGCTCAACTACAAATGGCAGGTAAGGCCTTATTCCAGCCTGTCCGCAGGGTACATTTTTCTGAATGGCGGCATATCTTATTTGTCAGCGCCGGTAGGGCTCATGGTATTCCGCCCCCTGAACAAGAATGTAACAGCATTTGCAGGCCTTTCCGTCGCTCCGACTGTTTTCAATTTCAACCGTCTATACACCTATCCCGCCAAAACGTTCTCAAATCGCTACGACCTTGGCCTCAATGCCGGCGTGCAAGGCGGGCTGATCTACACAAACGATACAAAGACCTTTTCCATTTCGGGTAGTCTTCGGGTAGACAGAGGCAGTTATCCTTTGTATCCGGTCAATCCGCCGTATATTAAAAAGCAATGATCCAAACCCAGTACTGACCCAACTCGCTTTAAGTGGCCGGGTGCGGATGAATAGCGATCATAAAGATATTCCCCTTCCCATTGAAGATCCCATTCATCTCTTTTAACAATCCATCATAGTCCAGGGGAAGGGTTGTAGGATCCCTTTTATAGAAACCTCTGATCCGTGTAGAGGTAAAGTAGAGCATCTTCCCATCAGGCGATACTATAGGATCATAATTGCTGCTGCCATCGTTTACCTGGGGTCCCAATTTCTCCCCCGCCCCCCAACTGTCGCCATGTCGATAGCTGATGTAAAGATCGTTCCCGCTGACAAAAATGATATAGCTCTCGTCCGGCGCAATGTACGGATCGCTTATTTCTTCCTTGCCATTAAGCATAAGCGCTTTAGGCTCACCATAATGATCCCCGGTCCATTTGGCAAAATAGCTCTTTCCGTTGCCGGCTTTGTCCCTTTGCGGGGAATAAAAGCACAGGTCTTTGTTCCGGCTTACCGTCGGCGCATAATTGCCGATACCATCCATATTGAAGCTGTCTTTTAAACACTGCGGCTCGGACCAACTATCTTCCCCGAGCCGGTCGGCATACCACAGGTGTGTAGAACGCTTAAATTTATTTTCTCCTGTAGTATCCAGTGGACGGTTCGATACAAAATAGATCTGTCTTCCATCGGGGCTGAGAAAAGGGTCCCAGTCGCCCCAACGGCCCGAAAAAGCAACTACATGCGGTTTCCCCCATTGGCCTGCAACTCTTTTCGAATAGCAAATCTCCATTGAGATAGTGCCCTGCGCAAAATACACGGTATTGGCATCGGGTGTAAATGTTGCAGCGACTTCTTCAAACGGGCTTGATACAACCCCCGGTGCAAAGACCACCGGCCTGTCGCTGGTATCGACTAGTCTGTTGGAATTACCCTGCGCTGACGCGACGGCGGTCAGGCCTGACAGGATACAAAATTCAAAGAAGCTTTTTGAAAGGAAGGTCAACCTGGGCATGGCACTGATATTTTTATCACCCGAATGTAAATACGAGATAGGATATTCCCAACGTGAACCAGGATAAAAGGCATAAATTCAATGATTGCCGGACTTTCTTCAACGGTTGGCCGCCGATATGATAGCCAGGAATATTATTCGCTCTGCAGTTTGAATATGATGGGCTGGCGTTTATAGCTCTCGGAAATTATTCCGCCAATGATGGCCGGCTTCCAATCGGGAGTTTCCCGCATCACGCGCAAAGCCTCTTCGTCGAGGTATTTATCCACCGATTGCACAACATGGAGATCATGGAGCTTGCCATCCTTCGCCACCATAAACCCTACGACAACCATCCCTTGTATCTCATAAACAACAGCGCTGTCGGGGTATCTGAAGGTCTTGTTTAAAAATCGAAGCCATTGAGCATCTCCCCCCGGGAATTCGGAATCACGCATGAATTCTTTGACATCCTTATTACGTGATCCATCCTCGTGATAGAAGACAGCAGAGACCTGATCACCTTTCTTATAACTGGCTTTCCCGGAGACTTTACCCGAAGGGTAATAGCCAATCCATTCTCCTATACACTTGTCATCTTTGTTATTTCCCGTAGCTTGTATTTGGCCATTCGAATAATAATAGCTTTCGGGCCCGTCTTCTTTGTTATTTACATACGTGCAACGGTGATTGATGCTTCCGCTGCTGTCATACCAGGTAAACTCTCCTTGCCGGACATGGAACGAATCATCCGCATATTTACCCGTCATCTGGGGTTTGCCCGTGAGAAAATGATCAGTCACCTGCCAGCCATCCGGCGATTTTGACCTGGTTCTGAAATAGGAAGCTTTATCAGCGACAGTCGTATTCCAAATTGCGCCATAATACAGGGTGTCTTGCGCAATAGCAGATATTTTACTTATGCAGCAGCTGAATAAAAGGGTCAGTCTAATTAGGAGTTTCATGTTTAAATATAATATCAGCGACGGCTTGATACAAGAAATTTCCGGATTATTTCCATTACCATGATACGGATCAGCTTAATATAACTCCAAAACCATATATCCATCAAACCTAATTCGGGGTTCTTCTTGGAAAAAGTCATGGTACAGGGTTTCATTATCTATGGTTTTGCTTCACTAAATATCAATAATCCTGAAAATCCAAGCATAATATCTCCCGTTACTTCAGGTAATAGACTAACGGCGAGGCCGTAATCTTCCTGGTAAAGTAGATACCGTTGTAGGTATGAAAGGCATCCGGAGGGAAGATAAACAGATAATTCTCGTAGCCTGTTTTTTCTAACGGGGAATCGTCATCTCGCTGCACATTTACTGTTCTGCCGTAATCATCCAGTCTTGAACCCTCTTTATAGTAGTAACATATTGTGGACATTGCCACTTAAAGTAATGGTCTTCCAGGTTGGATGCAATTGATAAGGTCGACCCAGTCACGCGATGCCCTGTTGTCATAAGGCTTGGTTTTGAAAAAAGTGGTCTCGTAAATAACACTATCTGGTGAAGTACGGGTAAGATCACTCATCGCTGTAGACGGAATTTCCAAACCTACCTGTACGACATTCCCATTCTTGCTGGTCGATTTTTATAGCGTTTCGCCTGACGTACGCAGGATCCTGTCCAAATAAAGTCGATTGGAGCAAAACAAAACCCAATGTTATGCCGGCCATCAATTTCATAATCAAATTATTAGCCCTCATCCGAAAGGCTATTCTTCCAGATTTTTGACCTTTTGATTTATCTTCTTCCTCTCCAATTATATAGGATTGATTTTTTCTCAATTATTTTGTATATTACTTAACATTTATACATAAAACTCTGATTTCTATCCAATCGGGATCATCCTGCCGCTGAGTGACAATAAGGAACATATTTCTTCATCTAAAACGCTGCTATATGAGAAAGATTGCTATTATTTCAACGAGCGTACTGTTGCTGAGTGTTTGTTCACAAATGGGATGTAATCAGGCGCCGGATCAAAAAGCCGATACCACCTCAACTTCAAAACCATTATCCCAGGCAGAATTGATATCGCGGGGCAACTACCTGGTCACCGTTGCTTCCTGCAGCGATTGTCATTCGCCGAAAATTTTTACCCCGCAGGGACCAGTGCCCGATTCCAGCAAATTATTATCAGGCCATCCCGCAGGAGCACCCATGATGCCCATAGATAAAAAAGTTTTGACGCCAGGCAATTGGATACTCATCAGCCCGGACCTTACAGCATTTGTAGGGCCATGGGGTATTTCTTACACCGCCAATCTCACCCCTGACTCCACAACAGGGATTGGCGCATGGACAGATGATGTATTTATCCAAACAATAAGAACAGGGAAACACCTGGGACACGAAGGCGGTCGTCCTATTTTACCCCCTATGCCGTGGAATTTTATTGCGAAATGTACCGATGAAGACCTGAAAGCTATGTTTACCTATTTAAAATCGCTGCCTCCTATTAGTAACCAGGTTCCACCCCCTACACCTCCCGATGAAGTGGTTAAGATGAAATAAGCCCCGTCGTGCTTTCATTCGAAGGTGACAGCCTGCGCGAGCAGGAGATCTCAGGCGCAAATGGCCTTTTCGCTGCCAGGATCATCCCATACAACGGCCATAATGATGTGCAGATATATTATCTGCAGGCTATTGCGGATCCATCACAGAAAAATGGCTATCGCCTCACGGCAAGGGAGGACACACTTACGGTTTACGACGGTCAGATTGTAGAGTTGCCACCGCCGGCGTTGCATCACATCGAAAGGTTAGCTGTGCGCGAAGAGATCGGTAATGACAGCATCGTTGTAATGCGCGATACTATCTACTGGTATAAAAACGATGCCAGCCCCTCCCCTGTTTATGGAGATAGTGTCGCTCCTCAAAAAGACAGCATAAACCTCTATACCTTAGCGGACCCAGCGGCCGGTCAAAAACTCTTTTCGCTTGCCGCAGGCATCCGGTCTGAACAGCTGAACCCGGACTTGCTGCTTCCGAATAAAATTATGCGATATTTTAGCTCAACCTGGTATATTCAATACGATGGCGGAAAACAAAGCCAGTGTGCTTTCGACGGACTAATTGGTTCATACCGCCTTCAGGCGCTGGAAAGCCGCCTTTGGGAGCTCAAACATAATCGGACCGACTGGAAATTAGTTTCTAAAATTCAATAATTGGATCATAAATCGTAAAGAAAAAAGGGGGATTTTATCCCTTGACGAAACCACCAACGAAATTATCGGCAATCCTATCAAGGACGGTTGCGAAAAAATTGCACTGCCGGTCTACTACCGGCAGTGCAAAACAGTCTTCTCTAAACCAACGTCTTTACCTCTTTCAGCATCTTATCCAGTTCTTCCACTTCGGCCATTAAGACTCTATAGTTATCACCATACTTCTCATTAAACTTGGAAGCATAATGATCACTTACCCAACTGAACATCCTGTCATAATTACCCTGGCCGGCCAACTTCGAAATAATAAGCCTTTTCAAATGAAAATTACCTCCCAGCACATACGGCTTATGCCAATCGGTCTCCCAGGGCTCTTCTCCATTGACGATCCTGTCCACTTCACGCAGATCATCAAATCGGACTAACAATGGCACCCCCGTGTCCTCTATGAACGAACTCATCATGGCCACGCTTTTTTGCACTTCCGCTTCCGTTTCCATATAAGGCAAATACGAAGTCTCAGTCGGCTTATGCAAGGTATTATAGCTAAAAAAAATAAACCAGGATTTCTTCTCTTCCTTCAGCGAAAGCTTGATCCTTTCCTGGAGCCCCATCAATATATCGTTTATACGGGTATTGATCTTACTGAACGCATACCTGATCTGGAAAGATGGAGTATAATTCAGCATCTCGAAACCCAGAATATCCGTCCCATTGGCCGTCTTTCTTTCGATCTTCGCCTGTTTGCTGGCGCTGAGCTTGACAGTAAATCCATGCTTATGCAGGGTCGGTTCCAGGTATTTTAGCGTTAATTCACGCGCTTCTATTATACTATTCATCCTAATGAATTTTAGTTACTGCGTAAACACCTCCGGGAGTACCATCACCAACTGTTTTTACTAGAGACTGCACGTTCAATTGGGCTCCCTTGGGCATCGGCACCGCACTATTGGTAAATTTTGAGGTCCTCAACTCAAAGGTAGTAGTTCCCGATTGTACTTCATTTATAAAATTAGTCTGATTTTCCGAAAAAGGAGCGCTTGGGCCAAGCTTCGTCTCATTGATAATAACATCAAATTGATTGGTGGTGCCAGGTACGGGCTTATAATACACATTGTCCGCCACGATCCAGGTCCCGTCAGCCATTTTCACCTGCACCTGCTCTACCCTGGTATATTGCGACACGTCGATACCGGTGGCCTCCGTAATCCTGGAGTTATGAGTCGCCACATCACTGTTGACATTTTTCTCAAAAGTCTTTCCGTCCTTGAACTGTTGCGGCTGATTTTTCATCTCGTCATGCAAGATCGGGCTCTCGGCTGCCTGGGCTATATCTCCGGACTCGGCTGCCTCCATGACATCCTCAGGGATATCATCCAGGCTCTGCAACGCTTTGGAGTCATAGATGTCGTTTTCAGCCTTGTCGATCGTCATCACATGCTCCTCGGTGCCATTCTCAAGATTTTTCGTCACCAGCACCTTACTCTCCAGGTCCTCTACCGCTTCACCCTCACTGCTGGCAGTCTTTAGTATATTGGACACGGACTGATCGGTACCGCCATCGGGTACAAAGGTCTGTATATCGGAAATATCCTTTCCCGCACCATCTACTACCTGGGTGCCTTCCGAGACGCTTTCCAATCCGGAGACAAAGATCATAGCTAACTGTACCCCATAGTGGCCAGTCTGGTATTTAAGACGGTCACCACCCGCCGTAACATTATCAGCACCGGTGGCAGCGCTGAGGATCGCCATGATCTTGGTCCCATCCAGCGTTTTTACCCCATTCCAGATCGATGTCGCAGTTTTGATCGGGTTCCGCACGAACTCAAGTCCCGCCTTCACCAGCTGTACGGCACCTGTAGTCTGGTTGATGAGCTCATCGACGCCGCCGGTGATAAGCGTAGGCATTTGAAAGGGACTCTTGCTATGCGCAGCCGCAACGTCTGCGAGGGGAGGACCTGAGGCCCGGTTGCCGCCATCCCAGATCTTTTCGGGCAAATGGCCGTCATTGATAACGTCTTTGCCTACATCATATATGGCGGACAGCGCTCCCCATATGTCCATGCCCTGCTTCTTGAATGTCTCCCCGTTACCCGCATCAAATGTTTCGTCGTTGGTATACTTGCCCACACTGGCATACTTTAAGGCCTCGGCCTGTGCCTCTGCGTCTATTTCAGCCTCAACTGCGCCAAGCACCGGGGCTATCTTGGAGTTAGGCGTTAACTTTGTTGGATTCAACTTTACCTGGGTCTGCCATTTACCGTTCGATATACAGCCCTTGATGGCAATGTCCTCATCCGAGGATGAAAAGGTACCCTGCTCGAATTTATTGGTTTCGGCGTCTGACTGGGCGGAAGTCAGGGTCTGTAACCCGGTTTTCGTCACCTCATACTTCGCCTTGCCTGTATTACAGTCATACAGGTAAACCTTGGCGGTATTTTTCATGTTGGTATTCAGGAACCCGATAAACCGGCCAAATCCGCCGTGCTGTATATAATTTTGCAGTTCCGTTCCTGAGTTGTTGTCGGCGCCGGTTACGGGACACCCGGTTGGTACAGAGGCGGTGGGAGTGCCGGCAACAGGATCGGAAGTTTCAATCTGTCCGCTCTGTTGTTGCATTGCGCCCCCCATACCGGGAATGGAACCCGGCGTGTTGGGTGCGGGAGTATAACTGACAATGTCCTGCGACATCGCGCAGGGGTTTGTTGTATTACGGATCCGCACGACGTTGATGGGCGTGGTGGTGATGGGCAGATAGTCCCCCGGGCTGACAGGATAGGGTTTGGTGAGGTCGCATTTGCCGTCGGGTCCCACCTCGAAATAGCCGCCAAACGTAGGCTCAGAACCGTTGTTGGGGCCATAATAACTTTCAAAAGCCATATAATGCTTCCCATTCACATAGAAATCGTAAAGGGCGCCATTGGTAAAATCACCCATGTCCAGGATCAGGTTCCCTACCTGGGCGCCGGAAGGAAGCGTAAAGGGCGTGCCCGAAGGAGTAACATAGGTTCGGTTGCCCCCCAGGTCCGCAGGTAATTTTGCAACGGTAATAGGACTGGCAGCAAGCTTGTCCTCAGGTGCTCCCACCGTTGGGGGTACAGGTGGCGGCGGGGGAGGCGGGGGGAGTGACGACGGAGGAGGGATTGAATGCGAGCAGCAGGCGTTGTATACCTGGTACTGTAGCGCATAATAAAAGTAGTAATAATTGTATGCATTGCCCTGGTTGAATGCCGCGTCCATTTGCGCCTGCATGTTTGCAGTTATCTGTCCCTGGTAGGCGACAGGCTGCGCATCAAAAGCACTAACGAGGGAAGAATTCCATTGGTTGCCGGCCTGGTCTAGCGCAGACTGCTGGGCGCAGGTTGCACAGCCCTCCTCATAGCCGATGATCCCGGTACCCATGCTGGCGGTATTAATACCAAACGGGATCGTGGCGACGACATTACCATTGGCATCATAGTATTCCTCGTTAGTCCCGACAATATTCGTTGAAGTATAAGTGCCGGGGGCCGGTGGAGTACCCGCCAAGGGCTGAAAGCTCCACTCCGGTGAATAAGCCTGTTGCTCGGTGGACCCATACACCGGTGTGGCATAGCATCCCGTACAATAAGTCCCCTCGCCGGAGCTGGCGCTATATTCACCATCCGTATTGGTTGTAATGCTGCCATTACCGATCCATATCGTATAACTGCCGTCCCCGTTATTTTCCATCCCAAAATCCTGTGCATTCGCTTTCATCTGCATACCACAGCATGCAAAGAGGAGCAGCAAGATCAACAGTGCTTTCGATTTCATTGCTGTAGTTTTATTGTTTGATGAAGATTTTTGTTTGCACCGTGCCGCTGCCGGTGACCATTCGAAGCGTATAACTGCCATTGGCAAGTTGCTGTACATTGATCGGCACGGAATAGGTTCCTGCCGGCAATAAGTATTCCCCGGCCTGGTTTACCATTGGCCGTCCATTCATATCCGTTATATTAAAGTAGACTTTAGAGGCGCTGGTCAGGGTAAACGTCGCCTTTATCTCCGAAGTCGTCGGATTGGGGCTGATAGCCAGTTCCAGGTTACCTGCCGGGCCGCCGCCTTCCACTTTCTTTCCTAATGAGATATACATCGGCTGCCCCGGCTCGTGACGGTCAAGGCTATAGAATTGCATGTCTCCGGCCAGGTACATGCTGTCATTCATATACTTTATCGCCAGCTGCGCCGCCTTGAATTGGTATCGTTCTTTTGCCCTGTAACTATAATAGTTGCTGCGGCTGTATTGACTGCCCGGATCAAAAACAAAACTTTTACCGTTGAATGCTCCCTTTATTACAGCGTTGTCCCCGTCTTCTTTCCAGCTTCCCTGGTACCCTTCGGCTGTCTTCCGCAACGTGAGGGTCAGCGAAACGACCTCGTGCACGTAACGTCCGCTGAAATCATAATAAACGGCAAATCCCCCATACGTCCCGCTGATATCATTGTCACCGGAGGCAATCATTTTCTCCTGGTAAGCTTTAAGCTTGTCCACCCGCCCCTGCATGCCCGGATTATTGATATTGCTGTTCTCAGGCTGAGGTTCGGCCGTAAGTTCATGCGTAGCCTGGTAGTCTCCTTTGGCAGAGGCCGATTGCAGCCATCTTTTTGCTTCCTGCTGATTGACATTGGTACCATAACCATTACGATAGCAAAGACCCAGGAAATATTGGGCATTGACGTTCCCCGCTTGCGCCAGCTCCAGGAAGAGGTTGAAGGCTTTCGTATAGTCCTGCGTGACGCCAAACCCTTTAAAGTAATAATAGGCCAGCAGGTTCTTGCAATTGGCATCCCCCATGGCAGCGCCGGCCTGACTATAATTGACAGATTGCTGAAAATCCTGTGGCAATAATACATCGTCCTTATAAAGCTTCGCCAGGTTGTAATAACCCGCGCTATACCCGGACTGGCCGGCATTTTTGTAATAGTCGATTGCTGAGCTGACATCTTTCGCCAGTCCGGCATCCCCTTTTGCATACAGGTTGCCAAGGGCATTCATGGACGCCCCGTCCCCTTTGACGGCAGCCTGCTTGAAGATCCGTACAGCCTTAGCCGGATCATAGCTTGTGCCCACCCCGCTAAGATATCGGAAGCCATCGGTAAAGGTCTCATGCGCAGCCTGGCCAACGGCCGTTTCCGGCACAGGTTGGACGACGTTGGTTTGGACCGCGGGTTGTTTAACAGCCGTTTGCTGTGCATGGACAGCTATTTGTGACAATAGCAGGACCATCGGAAGTAGCCATCTTTTCATTGGATTATAATTATTGATTAATGTTCAAAATGAAAGTTCATCGCACTTACAGGCCAATCACCACTGCAATTGCTGGTTGTTGGTTGTCTTTTCAGTAGCACCGCTCCATCGCATAGGGTCTAATACTTTCAGGGCCTTTGGCTTTATTTCGTCCAATGCATGGAGGTTGGCCCACAGCCTTATCTTGTCATCGGCATACCTGTACCAGGCGCCGTTCTTGACTATATAATAGTCGGTTATCTGCTTTATTGTCTGGTCTTTGATAAATCCCCTGTCCACCCCCCTGAGGACCATTTCCTGCCAGTCGGTCAGGGCCGTAGCCGCAGCATAGGTCCTGTTTTTCTGGACTAGCACCGCATTGTATTGATCCTCCGTAAGCAATTTGCTGAGGTGTCGGGATTCATACTCGCCGAAATCGATGCTCGCGAATGGATCGATCAAAAAGATACTGTCACGTTCCTTTTCCAGGTACATGGCATGACGCACCAACGTATCACACAACCCGGACTGCAATCCCAACTGATCTTTTATTTTCAACGCAATGGCAAACTGCGTAGCCGGCTGCAGGCTTCCATCATAGATCATGGTAGCCTTGATCAGCGAATCATAATATTTCATATTGGCGAGCGAGGCCTGGTTATATCGTTGCGGATAGTACCGGGAATAAGTATCCCGAAGCACAGCTTCCGTATAATGCTTTTCTTTTATCAGCTTTTCCAGGTCTTTGAATGCCTCTTCGCTTACATGTTCCCTGAATATGATATCATACCGCTCTGTTACGAACGCAGCTGCGGCTTCCTGCTCATACCGGGGCCTGTACAAAGAAGAAAACAGCGCCGTATCGGGAACATGCAATCTTGTTGAATTTTCGGCCGCCAGACTCCAATCGGCATATTTGTCTTTCCATATCATGTCATAAAAGCTATGCTTTATTTCAGCCAGGTAATGATCCGGGATCTTTTTTATGCTGCTGATCTTTTCTATATACCCGTCGATATATTTTCCGGCATACAACAGGGGAAAATACTTATACTCATCATACACTTCACTAAGCTTTTTTACACGGTCGATAGCTGCCTGATGGTTAACAAAATAATTGTCGGAGATATTCTGAAGGATATTGTTATACTTATTGGACAACGAATTCCTTATGTCGTTAAAGGTGAGACTGTCGGGGTTGTATTCCTTTTTTATATATTCCGCCTCGCCGGTGGCTATGGCCTTGGATATTTCATGCGTACTGTAGTATTTATAGGCTTGCAGCTGCTCCTTTGAAAGCATTCCGTACAATCTGAACTGTTCCATTTGCTGAAGAGTATCGACACTTGCCATGCTTATGCCATCCCGGATCCAATTGCAGATGGTGCTGTCATGTACACGTATGATTTCGGCAAGCTGTAGTTGCAACGACTTCTCGATCTTCACGTATTTGACGATGCTGAACAGTTTGGACACCACGCCGGCATCATATTTCTCAAGTACGGACCGATCGACCGATTGTGCTGCCGATCGTCCGAAGACGGCCATAAAAAGGATCAATAGATGGAAAGGTTTGTTACGCAGTTTCATATACAGCTGTTTTAATATTTTCAGATTTTTTTTACCACCAGACCCTTTCCCCATTCTCCAGGATCGTAAAGGGTCTTTCCTTGCCCTGGCTATACTCCGGCCTCAATAACAACAATGCATTCCTGGGAACATTGCTGAACGCCAGTTGGGTACAACCACTGGGTGCAACCTGCTCGCCAAGCAGCTTCCATTGATTGTCCCATATTAAAAGCCGGTAGCGCTTCCCCGGCCGGTATTTCAGGTATCTTTCCTGCTCTTTTATCACGATGCCATGGGGATGTAATTTGTCCGGCTTCAGCGCGCCTTTATTGTGATACCCTAATGCGAATGGATAATCCGCAAACACGACGCGATGATTTTCAAAATAAAAAGGGAAATAAACCACGCCCTTGCCCATGTTGGTAAAGGTTGCCGAATTACCCTGCCTTTTTGCAAACCAGAGTGGCGATATCCTGTCGCCATTCATTACTCCGACATATACCACTTTTGCATTTGAATGAGGGGACAGGTTCAGCGTAAATTGATCCGTTGCCCAATATTCATTGGTAACATCCTTATAGTTCCTTAGCCGCAAAAAACCATAGGGGATGTTCGACGAGTCCAGCCAGGAAGCCAGGGCGTCAGGCTGGATACTGTAAGTAGTACGCAGGACCTTACCCGGCTCGCGATCGATACGATATAGTGCCGCATCAAAATGACGATGCCTGCTGTCGAAATAGAGATAATCTGCAAAATGATCCCCGGTAGAGGTAGCCCATGCCGGAATGTTATCTACTGTAGCCGGAACCCCCTGACTACGGGCCGCAAAAACCGCCATATCGGCCATGTCCTCACAATACCCTTTTCCGCGGAATAGTATCTGCAGCGCACTAAGCCTTGGCAACGGTTCGGCTTTTACATCGGTATTGTAAAGGTTTTTAAAACTATTATTGATGGCTTCATTGAGCCGAACCGAATCATTCGAAAAATCACCGGTAAAGCTGTTCTTGAACTTGTTTCTGTAGATCTCCTTCCAGTTCGTGATTGCTTCGACATCTACCCGGTAGGGCAGGACATATTCTAAAAAATCATTTTCTCCGATATTTTGTCCATTCCTTTTTAACCAGGAACCATGCAACCTCCAGGCATTGCAGGCTTGCTCGACATCATCTATCAAATATTTCCCTGTTACGCTGTCTATATCCCTGTACGTATAAGGCACCGGGTGGAGTTTTCCATGTTTCGTTTTCAACGCCTCGAATGCATTGACCGCATCGTTGAACGTTGGATAATCCAGTTCATTATAGGCGATCCGGCGCCCTCTGTCGTCAGCCCAATAGTAACTCATGGTCTGATGAATAGGCATATTTTCCACCAGGAAATTTATGCTTCTTATTTTCAGGCCATCACCCGATTTATAGAAATGATCCAGCGCTTTTCTTAACTCGCTCTTGTTGGTGGCAGTTTGTTCCAGCGCAGCCTTTACCTTCTGGGTATATTGTGCATGGGCCGCCACCGAAAATAAAATAATCCATAAGCATGCAACCGTTAGTCTGGTATTCATCATTACATGGTATTTATCATTAGTTTACTTGCATCCATTTGCGGGCTTCCCCCTTCATTCTGTCTACCTCGGCGCCAGGCACCTTTACAGGCATTGCCATTATCTCCCGGGCCTTTGATTTTATCGAAGCAGTATCCTTTTTCTGTTCATACAATTTTAGCAATGCCATGCGCGGGGCATATTTAAAAGGTTGCAATTTCTCTATCACCTCGAAACACCGGATAGCGCTATCATACTGACCCAATCGACCACAGCACCATCCGCATTTCCCCAATACATCGGGACGGCTTGTAGTCTGCAATGCCAGCATATACTGTGATTTGGCAGCAATGTAATTCCCCGTCCGCATGAACAGATCTCCGCTGCTTTCATGATAGCTGGATGAAAACCCCAACGTATTGGCTACTTCCCCATACCGTTCAATTGCTTCCCGGGCTGGATATTCCTCTCTGATCATTTTTGTTTGATGAAAGGCGTTTGCGATCAAAAAGAGTCTTGTGCAAATCAATAATTCTACGACGATCGTAATGGCTACCATCGGTTTAAAGACAAGCCAGGCGCCGGGAATTTTGCTGCTGTCCTTGATTTTTTCAGCATCGTACAGATAAGATCCCGTGTAGATCAAAAACAACGCATAGACGGGAATGGCCTGGAAGCCGAAATTGGTTAATTGTATAACGATAAAACTTATGACCATCGCCAGGGCTTTACTGTCGTTCTTACATCGCCGGATCAGCAAAACCAAAAAGGTTGTCCATAATACCACTGCGATACCACCCCCTTCGACCGCCAGCTCCAAAAAGTCGTTGTATGGCATATATACATGATCCGTGCTGGGTAAATTATGCGCCGCCACAAAAGCATTGTATTCCTTTTCAAACTGACCAAACCCTATCCCTGTGATGGGATTGGAATATATCAGCTGCAGCGTGTTCCTCCAGACCTGTATGCGGCCATCGGTGCTATTCCTTTTAGCGCCGAACGCGAGACACACTACGAACAATACAATAGCTGCGATCCTTACAAGGGGTAGTTTGGCAGCAGGTATAAGGTGTTTATAAGATTCCAGCAAGAACAGGGCTGCAACAACATAGGCAGTCCGGCAATGCAAAACAACGATGGCCAGCAGGATGAGAGATAATTGAATGAGAAAGAAGGTTTTCCCATACCGGCGGTTCAAGGGCTGCTTTTGAGAGAATAAACTCATGGCTAAGAACATGGCCGTAACATTCGGATTTGCCCATGTACCGGTACAGACAAATAGCTCATTCATCGAGGGAGATAACCCTAACCACTGAAAGAGCACGACAAAGCTCTCGAACAGGGCAATCAGCATTATTCCGGCAGGTAAATACCTCAAATGCCCGGCGGAGGCGGCCCCTTTAATGGTCAATAATAAGGCGCCTGCGGCCAGCCAGTAATAATGAGAAAGATTGAAGTGATGGCTTAAACAACCATGAATAGTTATGTATGCCGTCAGCGCCAGGAAAATGTGCAGAGGCCCCGGAACCCGGAACGATCCATCCAATGGAATATGCCTGGAATTGTTGGAAACCCCGAAGGAAAGGATAATTGAAACAATGATGGATGAAATACAAAATCCAAAATAGGCATCAAGGGAAACATTGCCAAAATAACCGGAGTTAAATAAGCTGCTGCAGATAATAAAGCCGATTAAAAAGGCCGTGGCAATTCTTGTGGTCAAGGGAAAAAGGGATATGTATATGAAATCTATTACATTTCACCTGCTTCCCTGATTGACTTCAGTCCGTTAACATATGCCCGCACATAATTGGCAAAAAAAGTATTAATATAAATTAATTTAATAATATTCCGCCATAGATCGCGATTTTATTCGGGTCCATGCCTATTCCTTCCACACCTGGGACACTACTACCACCGAGGCACAAATCAAGAGCCCGCCGTCCTGACTTTACTCCAATAAGTTGGACGCATCCATACTAGCTAGCTTTTAAGCACCGCGATTTGTGCCTTATACATAAGGCAATCCTCCCGATTATCTACTACTATTGCAGGAGAAATCCGTCCCCATGAAGAACCTTGCATCCGCCCTGTTCTGCTTTTTTCTAACCCTCCCCGTCGCCTTATTAGCAGGAAATATCTTGGACAGGACCGGCAACCCAACAGCCACCCCGCTGGTCGTATTCAGCCTGCGGCAGCTGAGCTCGGCATATACAGGCAAGGCCATCCAGGTACGGCGCAGCAGCGACAATACCACGAAGGACATTGGATTTACAACTGCAGGAGACCTGGATACGATGGCGCTGAAGGCCTTTGTAAGCACCGGCGACGGCTATGTCAGCATTTGGTATGACCAGAGCGGAAATGGCTACAATGCCACCCAAACCACCATCTCCATTCAGCCGATAATCATCAGCAGCGGAATGATCAACAGGGATAATGGACAGCCTTCAGTTTACACAGCCGGCGGCAACGGGTATCTATCCTACGGCCCCATAAGCCAGCTCAACGGCGCCACGCAGGTCACGCGTATGGAAGTTGCCCGGTCCCGCAGCAGCAGCTTCGGCATAACGGAGGGATTAGGCACCTTCCAGTTGGATCTGCAGCTCTTCCCGGACCAGGTAATGGTCCAGTACGAGACCGGCAATATCACGGTCAGCGGCGCAGTGCCCAGCACCACAACACTTATGGCGATCAATTCCGTTCGGAACAGCGGGGCCTCACAGCTATACATCAACACGATCTTGCAAGGCACAAATACAACTGTTCCCGGCGCCTTCAGTTCCCCGGTGACAGGCTACATCGGTGTCCGGTTCGACTTCAATCTGGGTAATGATGGGCCAGGCGCTTTTTCCGAAACCATCCTATTTAATACGGTATTATCTGATGCAGACAGGCAGGCGATCAATTATAACCAGAATTGGTACTACACCCTTGGTTTTTATCCCTGCAGCAGTACACAGGCCAAACTTTCTCCCAATGGTACCACCACCAAAACATTATATGCCTGTACACAAGACGGCCCCTGGGCTTACTATTATGATCCGGCCCATCCGTTGAACCTGCTTTTCGGTCTCGCGAAAGATCCCGGCAGCACAAACGCCAATCCCGCATTTACAGTAGATTCCATCAATCTGACAGTAACCGCCAATCCCAGCACGATCTATTATTCCGCCACTTCGGGAATGGAGGGCATCTTTGCGCTGGGGCGCTACTGGAATGTGTACACCCGCAGCACACTCGCCAACCCCGTCAATGTCCGATTCTTTTATGACCCGGCCGATACGGTAGCTGCACGCAATGCAGCCCTCGCTTTCAAAAGCAGTACCGGGGCTTCGAAGATCAGCAGCCTCCAGTGGTTCAAAACAATAGGCGGCCCCTTTACCCCGGACAGCCTGACCGCCATGCCAACCGCAAATGTAAAAGGTCCCAAAATAATCCTTACACCCATATATGGAACAAAAGACGGTGTGAACTACGCCGAGTTCGATGGCATCGCCAGCTTTTCCGGGGGCACAGGCATATACATAGTCTCAAACACCTTCACAACGCTCCCCGTCATCATAGACCCCTTCACCGCCAGACGAACAAATGGAACGACAGTCCTTTCCTGGACAACACGATCAGAATCCAACAGCAAACAATTTGAGATAGAGCGAAGCACAGACGGAACCGCCTGGACAAACATCGGTGAGACGCCGGCCGCCGGCAACAGCACTACGCCCCTATCTTACCAATTCGCCGACCCCGTGCCCCTACAACAAGGAAACACTCTCCATTACAGGCTGAAACTAGAAGATAAAGATGGAAAATACACCTACTCCGGCGTGGTAGTCGTAGCGTCATATGACGGCCTGATGATCCCTCAGCCGCTATGCACCATTGCTCCCAATCCAATGGGCAATGAACTGGAAATTACATGCACCGTTCCCGCAAGTGGTCCTGTGGAAGTGTTGCTTCGGGACATGGCGGGCGTTACACTGATCCACCGGAATTATACCGCGAACAAGGGAAGCAACGTATGGAAGCTGACAGATCTCAACGGACTCGCACAGGGTATGTACGTCGTGCAGGTCCTGCAGGGAGTAGCGCTGGGTATCAGCAAGGCAATTAAACTATAACCAACTGAATTGTTATATATTGAATTCCGACTTTAATAGATCAACGACCACTTTATCATAATCCTCCGTATATCCCAGCACTATTGCTTTTTTCAGGTCCTCCAGGGCTTGCTCTCTTTGTTTTACTATACCAAAATCCCAAATTATTGTAGTTTCCAGCGGTCCGTATAAAAACGCGCTGTCCCCGTGAATTTACCAAATACTCCCGGCTGATCAAAGGTTTCTTCCCTACCCTATTTGCCTCCACTCACGGCCTGCGTTTTAATGTGATCACTGCCACTTCCGGCCACATACCTATTCGCCCCTTTAAACCCAGGAAGCCAAACCCCCGGTTAACATACAAAAAACGCCCATTGTTCCGGTAAAGTCCGGCCCATTGCTTGTACACATATTTGATAGGGCTCCACTTCAAGCCGAACAGCTCGATGCCAAACTGCATGCCATGCGTATGCCCCGACAGCGTAAGGTGGACGTGCTGGTGATGATCCAGCGTTACAGCTTCCCAGTGTGAGGGATCATGCGACATGAGGATCTTAAAGGCATCATCTGGCACATCCATGGTAGCCTTCTTTAGGTCGCCAAATTTGTGGAAGCCGCCCTTACCCCAGTTCTCCACACCTAACAGGGTAATGGACTGGCCGTCCTTTTGAAGGGTGATCGCCTCATCCAGCAACAGCCGGAATCCGATTTCTGCGTGCACCTGTTTCAACCGGGCCAGGTTGGCACGTTTGGCGTCGGGCGTTTCCCATTGAATGTAATCGCCGTAGTCATGATTCCCCAGCACCGAAAATTTCCCCATAGGCGCTTCCAATCCTGCAAAACCAGGTATCCATCTGTCCATTTCAGACGCAACGTTATTGACCAGGTCCCCGGTGAACAAAATAATTTCACTCTGCTGGACATTCACCAGGTCCAGCCCCTTTTGCACACCGGCAGCGTTGGTAAAACTGCCGGAGTGGACGTCTGTTATCTGTGTGATCGAGAAACCATCAAAAGCTTCGGGCAGATCCGGGAAATAGATCGTTTCACGCCTTACACGATAAAAATGCCGGCCGCGCGTAATGCCGAACAGCACAATGAGGAACAGCACGGCGGCCATACCCAGCGTCAATTCACTTACCCACCACGCCCTCGGCGGAAACCCGCGAAACAGCCGGATGATATCTTCAACTAACAAAATAGGCAATGAAAACAGACGGGGGACAAATGACAGCAGCATAAGCGCTAACAGCCAGGTAATCAATGTATGCTGCGTACGGGATCCGCGCCGCACATAAATGACAGCAACTATACCACTAATTAGAAACAGGTCGATGAGCCAATAAGCCCATAAATATACACTGGGATTGACCATGGCGCTTACAGCCTGATAAAAATAGACGTCTGTAGCCAGCCATAGCAGGATGATCAGGGGGAGTCTCTTTGCCATATATACAGGGTAGACGATCGGACGCCAGAAATATTTTAAATATTTTGGCTTTTTTTCCTACAGTTCAGCCCTGTAATTATCTTCTCCTGAAAATAAGAAAAAGTATCACAATTAAGACCAGGGTGCCAATGCCGATGTACATATGATTAGTTTTTTATGATGAAGCGTTTTTGCAATTCACCAGTTAAATCAATGTTAAAAAAGCGTGCCACGCATATAAATCGCTTAAAATGAATGGAAAGCCCGTAGAGGCGTTTAATTGTAATAATCTTCCAAAGTAGCAATCGGGAATATTGTCTACACAAGCTAGTGTAGAGATCAATGCTTATTCCTTCCACACCTTTGTCGAAACCACCGTATCATTGCGCGTAAAAACAACGAAATAGCCACCTCTCGCCAATCCAACAATGTCGATACTGGTTGCTGTTGAGCCTGCGGGGACAATGATGGTCCGGTATACCCTGCCATCGACGCCCAATACCCGGATAAAGCCGTTGCTCCTGGCGCCGGGGTAAGTGCATCTCACCGCCGTATTACCCGTGATCAGTGTAGGCTTTACACTAAAGGAAGAAGTATTGCCCATTTTGAATAAGATAGTCTGGCTATAGTGGATGACACCGTTGTTTCCTATCATTTCCAGGCGGTAATATACGACGCCGTCTGGCACCTGTGTATCGATGGCTGTATAGCTATCCTGTGCGGCGTTGGTGACCACCACCTGCTGCACGGGAATATATGTAAGTCCATCTGTGCTTCGCTCAACGATATAATAGCTGATCCCTGCCTGATCGGCCATCTGCCAGCTGAGCTGGATATTGCCGTCTTTCTGCTGGCCGCTGAAATGCAGCAAGGTCTCCTGTAACACCGTGCAAAAACCCAGGGTGAGGGTTTTGGTGCTGGTGCTGGTACATCCGCCTATCGTGCTGGTGGCCGTTATCGTATAGGTACCCGTGTCAGCGCTGGTAATAGGGTTGAAGGAAAGCGTAGCCCCGGTTGTGATCGTACCGTCCGGACGCTGCCAGGAATAGCTATTGAATGGGCTCACTGGTAGGAAGAATGTGGCGGCACCGCCGGCACAAAGTCCTCCGGTCGTGGTCACCGCGGGCACAGACAATGTATCGATGCTGATATTGCTGGAGTAGCTGTTCCCGCAGGCGTCGGACATCAGGAACGTATAAGTACCGGCCGCCAGCCCCGTGAACACCGGACTGGATTGGGCCGGGGTCGTTTCCGGACCGGCGATGATCTGGTATTGGTAGGGCTGAACCCCGCTGACGCTGTCGGGGAGCAATGCCACGTCCCGGGTTGCCCCGCAGTTCGCCACGGCAGGGGTCGTGGAGAAGGAAGGTTGCTTATAGCCGGGGACGACCACCGTATCCGTAATGACGTCACAACCGAGATTGGCCATGCCCGTTGGGTATGTATAGGGTAATAATGTCTGTAGGGGATCTGTAAAATTATACGACACATTATAGGTCCCCGGTGTCAGACCAGTCACCGTGTTGACATAAGTTGACGAGGCGACAGAGAGCGTCGGCCCCGACGGGCTGATCGTAATCGAGGCCTCTGGGGCGTCAGTCGTTGCATGCAGGACGATGCTGCCCCCGCCTCCACAGGTGACTTTCCCCGATGCGGTAAATGACGTGCTGCGCAAGTTCGGGGGATTGATCGTAAACGTCGTACTGTCCTTGCCACCACAGATATCGAGGTCGTACACTTTATAAGTACCGGCAGTTAACCCTGTCAGGTATACAATGTTGGTATTTGGACTTGGATCTTGTAGGGTATCAGGGTAGGTGTACGTATGCACCGTGCCATCCAAAAAGGTTACGGAAGGCGGACCGGACACCAGCACAATGGATTGTGTAAAGTTGGCCGTTACCGTAAAGAATTCGGTGGTGGTATTATCCCTGCAGGTCCTATAGGGGTAGGCGCCGGTCGGACTAATAGTCGAATAGGAAGGCGGGGGGGCCCAGGTGAACGTCAATGAATCTTTTCCACAGCAATCCTGCCGGATCACTTTATAGCCGCTGCCCGGGGGATATCCGCTAAATGTCGAATTATTGGTCTGCACGGCCAGGGTAGCCCCGGCCGGACTTATCAACGAATACGTGGTGGTGGAACAGTGCCCTTGATTAAAAGGATCAAACTCATAGGAGTATCCGCCACCGCAGCCGGTGGGGGCATTGCTCGTCAGGAACATATCCAGATCAGTCGACATTAATATTGTATAATTGGATGAGGTGCCGCAATTGTCGGTCACCTTAAAGGCGATAGGATCAGAATGCCTGGTAACGTGGTGATACCTGAAATCTAAGTTGACCTGGGTGGTCCCTGAACTGAACGCGGAGGCGGACAGTACTTCCGTCATCACCCTGCCGTCCGGCAGTGTAATGCTGACGGTATAAGGCGGCTTTAATTGGGACACGATAACGAGGAGCTGTACCTGAAAAGAATCGCAAGCCTCATATTGCAAATAAGCGCCGAGATTGATAGATGCGGCGCCACCGGCGGCAACGGTAGCCGTCCTGGTCTGGAAATTGCCGCAGGAGTCGGACACCTGGTAAGTATACGTGCCGGCGGGCAGGCTGGTAAATACATTGCTGGCCTGTGGACCCACGGTGACAGGTGAAGGACTGATCAACGAATAAGAGAACGGTCCCAAACCACCCGTGACGTTGATCGTCAGGGAGCCGTCGCTGCTATTGGGACAGGAGGTCGTTTGGGTCGTCGCGGTGGGTGATGGAATGGTATAGCTGCCGGCCACTGTAACAGTGCCGGTTACAGATGTATTGCAATTATCGGTCACCTGTACCGTATAGGTTCCCGGCGCCAGTGAAGAGAACACATTGGACGACTGCGCGGCCGTAGTGGATGCACCGGCGATAATACTATAGGTATAGGGTGTGGCTCCACCTGAAGCAGACACGGTGGCCGTCCCCGAGGACTGGCAGCGGCTTGCGGTAGGTGTGACCGAATTGATCACCAGCGGCGAGGAAGCCGGGCATTGGGCCTTTGCGATACACACGCACACGATGGTTAACAGGGAACAAAAGAATACATAGGGTATTGTCCGTTGGATGAACATATGGATTTTCATAGCTTTACGGAAAGAGGGTTATAAGGCGCTAAGGTAAATTCACCGCTCCAATAGTCAAATAGATCTACTTGGAGTCGCTGGAAGTTGATTATTTATCCGTTAGGTTGTTTGTACGTAGGCAGCTATGCGGACTAACACTTATGCCTAACATAACGCCCGGTGGTATGAAGGAACTGCCCGTGATATGGAAACTTAGCCCAAATACAGAATTTCGTACCTGCCTGAGATTCAACTAGATTTACAACAGATATGATGACATCTACAAAATAGTATTCAACTTGTCGTTGTACCTACTCGAAGGTTCATTAACATTTGTGTATATTCGCCTATACTCAAGCCCCATGCACCTTACACCGTTTCCCTCCCTCATCGGCAGGAGATGCCTCGCCCTTTTATGCACCCTTCTGTGCCTGACTGGAGTGAAGGCCCAATTACGCCAGATATATGTAGATAATGCTAACGCCAGTAACCAGGTCAAAAAGATCAGCTACTACTCCCTGAACGAAGGCTATGTCGCTTTCGTCAATGGAATAGGCTTCACCACCGACAGTGGAAGGACCTTCACCAAAAAGAATATTACACTAAACAATGTAGACTATGGTGCATATGGTAATATCAACGTCACCTTTGGATTCGGTATTGAAGGCATAAAAGCTTTTGATCGCAACACGCTTATCGTATACGGTGATTACGGCCTCATTCCCGCAATATTATACTCCACGGACGGAGCCAATACTTTCAAGCTCGTCTATTATTCCCAGTTCAATCCAATGCAGCTGGGTACCCCCATCAGAGACATGGCCTTTCCGCAGAATGGTAGCATCGGCTATGCTGTTGACTATGACCGCATCCTGAAGACCACGGACAAAGGGCTCACCTGGACAGTGTCAAGAACGGACCCCGCCAGCCATTTCGATGACCTCGAATACATCGATGACAACACGCTTTTCGCTTTCAGTACACAATACGAGACGCCTAAGCTATTGCGCACTACCAATGGCGGCGCCAGCTGGCAACAGATCACAGTTCCGGCCGGTCAATTGAGATACGCCAGTTTCATATCCGCAGACAAAGGATGGGTCAACGTGATGAACGACGCACCGGCCAAATTGTACTATACCACCAATGGAGGCGCGAGCTGGCAGCAGATATCCGATATGCCGGTGATCTCCAATCTTGAAAAGATGAGATTCCTCAACGACAGTACAGGATTTGCAACTGCAGGATTCGAAATATACAAGACCACCGACGCCGGCAAGGTATGGGAGCCGCTACGAAGGGATAACACATTTACCTATCTTGGATGGGGGCTCAACGATATGCAGTTTGTCGGTACCCAACTCTGGGCCGGCGGCGGACATGGCTACCTGGAGCTGGGTTTACAGTTCGGCGGTAAGCCACTGCCCAGAGCCTATTTCGATATAGATACCACCAATTTCACTGCCACCGGCCTGATCCACGGCATCAATCGATCGAAGCCGACCTACAGCTATAAATGGTTCAGGGACGGGGAGCTCATCGATCAGTCGTACGACCTCGCCTACACACACAATGGCTACCCGTTGATAGATACCATCCGGTTGGTGGTGTCGGACGGTGCATTTACAGACACGATGGTGAAATATCAATACTTCAACCCTCCGGTGATCGTCTCTTCATTCCAGCCGGCAACGGGAGGAGCCGGCACCATTGTCACGATCACGGGAAAAAATCTTTCCAACGCTAATTTCGTCAGCTTTGGCGGTATACCCGCATCGGGCGTCACCTTCCTATCCGACACCAGCATCAAGGCCGCTGTAGGGCCAGGCGCCTCCGGGGACGTAGTAGTCGCCACACCGCTGAGCCGTGGCTCCCTGCCAGGCTTTACTTTTATTCCGCCGCCGTCAATTACCTCATTCAGCCCAGCGACCGGTACCGCGGGCACACAGATCACGATAACAGGTACCAACTTTACAGGAACAACAACGATCACCTTTGGCAGCACACCGGTGGTCTCTTTCAATCTGGTATCCCCTACGGAGATTGTCGCCATTCCAGCCTCCGGTTCTTCCGGCAGCATCACCGTCACGACGCCCGGCGGCACGGCAATATCCGCCACCAAATTCGTGGAGATCCCTGTCATCACTTCATTTACACCCACACACGGGACTAGTGGGACGATCATGACCATTAAAGGCACTGGACTCAACGGCGCAACAGCAGTCAGCGTGGGCGGCACACCCGTCCGGGAATTCAGCGTCACCTCTTCCGTCAGCATCACTTGTACCCTGAACCAGGGCGCCACTGGCAATGTAAAAGTGACGACACCTGGCGGAACAGCCTCCCTTGGCAGCTTTACCTATTACTTGCCGCCGGTGATAACATCATTCAGTCCTGCTGTCGGCCCCGTCGGCTCCCAGGTTGTGATCACCGGCTCCAATTTCATCGCTACACCCTCCGGCAACACGGTATATTTCGGACCTGTGAAAGCCACGATCACTGCAGCTTCTACTAACTCGCTCACCGTCACCATACCGGCAGGTGCATCCTGCGACCTCATTTCAGTAACAACGCATGCCCTCACAGCCTTTTCTGCGGCCCCGTTCCTGGTCAACTTTTCCGGCGGTGGCAGCATTACCGCCAGTTCATTCGCCCCTCCGGCGAATTTCCCTACAGGTGAGGGGTATAGCAATCCAGCCAGCATCGCGGTAGGGGATCTGGATGGCGATGGAAAACCTGATGTCGCCACAGCGAACCAGTCTGGCTATATCTCTATTTGCCGCAACATTGGAACACCGGGTAATATCTCACTAGCGTCCAAAATAGACTATGATTTGGGCAGGGAGCCCAATGGCGTTTGGATGGAGGATCTCGATGGTGATGGGAGGCTCGATCTCATTGCATCGGTATCGTACGATCAGAAGATCTCGATCCTGAGAAATACATCTGTTGCAGGTACCATCAGCTTCGACACGCCAGTAGAATATGCTTCTGCTATGTGGGGCGCAGAGCAAATTGTCACGAGCGACATAGATGCAGACGGCAGACCCGATATCATCCTGTCTAATTATTTTGAATCCACTGTCTCTGTGCTGCTGAATAAAAGTGAGGCGGGCCAGATCGCTTTTTATCCCAAAAAAGATTTCCCCTACGGGGGCGGCAATGCCTCCAACGTCATCGACATGAATGGCGATGGTAAGCCGGATCTCATTTCCATCAGTATCACCAACTTCAGAATGACGGTGGCGCCAAATACCAGCACGAATGGAAGGATCGCATTCGGCACCCCGCTCTCTCTTCCGATGACATATCCCCATGGTCTCGCCACCGCCGACATCGATGGCGATGGGAAGCCCGATATCGCTGCATTGGAAGCCGACGGAAACGTTGTTTCACTATTTAGGAATACCAGCACAGGAGCACTGTCTTTTGATAAGAGAATTGATCTTCCCACAGGTCAGACACCGGTATGTGTCAACTTTAGCGATCTTGACGGTGATGGACAGCCGGATATGATCGTTGCCTGCAGCCAGGACGGCAAGCTCATTGCGTATAAGAATGTCAGCACCCCGGGAAAAATCTCTTTTTCACCCGGAGTGGATTTCGTCACAGGTACTTATCCTAATACATTTGCCATCGCAGATATGGATCTCGATGGGAAACCTGATGTAATAGCCACCTCCGGTAACACAGGTATAGCGATCCTGCGCAACACAGTCACCGCACAGCCCGCTGTCACATCGTTTACACCTACAACGGGCATAAACGGTACAACGGTGACCATACTGGGTGGAAACTTCAGCGACATCACCGCTGTGAGCTTCGGCGGCACACCGGCAGCCTCATTCGTGATCAATTCTTCCACCAGTATTACCGCAGTCGTCGGCAACGGAGCAACAGGCGATGTAACAGTCACAAATAACTTTGGCACTGGCGCTCTTTCCGGATTTACTTTCGGGTTGGCACCTACGATCACCTCCTTCTCGCCCCTTTCCGGTCCGGTTGGAGCCACCATCACGATCAATGGCACCAACTTTAGCCCCATTGCATCGGACAACATCGTCACCATCGGCGGCATCAAGGTCGATGTCATCACCTCCACCGATCACTCGCTTATAGCTATGGTTCCGGCCGGCATGAAGTATGCCCCGCTAACTGTAACAATCCATCATTCTACAGCCTCTTCCCAGGGCGCCTTTATCACGCTCTTCCCCGGCGCCGGCCCCAGCTTCAATACGCATTCCTTTGGGACCAGGAAAGATTTTGACGGTGGGGGCAATGGTAATACGGCAGATATAGACGGAGATGGGAAGATCGATGTGGTTTACTTAACAGCGGCCAATACGGTGTCCATATATAGGAATACCAGCACCCCGGCAAATATCTCATTGACAGCGGCAGGCACCGTCACTACAGGGGCTGGCCCGCTGAAACAGGCCTTTGGAGATTTGGATGGAGACGGCAAGCCTGAAATGGTTACGCTCAATTACACCGACAACTCGATCTCCATACTGCAAAATACCAGCAGTCCCGGCGCGATTTCCTTTGCACCCAAAGTGGATGTGCCCAGCGTCTCTTATAACTCCGGAAATGAGAGCGATCTCGCCATCGACGACCTTGATGGCGACGGAAGACCCGACATCGTAGTAGCCAACTATAGTCACATACTATCTGTCTTCAAGAACACCAGTGTCAACGGCGTCTTCTCCTTTACAAGACAGGACTATGAGACGGGAGGGTATCCCGTTAATATCACTATATCCGATCTTGACAACGACGGGAAGAAAGACATTGCGGTATGTGCCTCTGGTGGAGGTGTCAGCGTGTTCAAGAACATCAGCCAGCCGGGAAGTATTTCACTGGATACGAGAATGGATATACTTGCGGGAGGCTATCCCGGCACGCATGGTCTGACAGCCGCTGACGCGGATGGCGATGGGAAGCCTGACCTGGTATTCTTTTCAGGAAACCCGATAAATCTGAATGTCCTGCAAAACAAAAGTACCATAGGGTCGATCCTTTTTGCAACATCGCCAAAAGGTATTCCTGCCGGCGACATGCTCTCCAACCTGGGCGTAGGTGATCTCGACGGAGATGGCAAGCTCGACTTCTGCATGCATTATGGCCTTACCGACATGTACTCGGGCACCCGGTTCATCTCGGTCGTAAAGAATACAAGCACAGCTGGAAATCCAGAGCTACAGCCCAAAATGGATTACGCGCTGAAGCCCAACATCTCTCCTGCCGGAGCATCGTTAGCCGACATGGATGGCGACGGCAGACTGGACCTTATTTCTTTCGGAGGCTACATTTCTATATTCCGGAACCAAACAGGTGAGCCCTCTATCTTCTCCTTTACACCAACGACTGCCACCACGGGAACCACCGTCACTATCACAGGCACCGGCTTCACAGGAACTACAGATGTCAGTTTCGGCGGTACACCGGCCAAATCCTTTACTGTTGTCACCGACACAAGTATTACAGCCATCGTAGAGGCGGGCGCCACCGGCGACGTCACTGTAACAACACCCACAGGCGTATTGACACTGGAAGGTTTTATCTACGTCGCACCGCCTGCTATCCCCGTGATCACGGTTGTGGGACCGCTCCAATTTTGCCAGTACAGTTACGACACACTCCGGTCCTCATCTCAAACAGGCAATCAATGGTACAAGGACGGCGTAGCCCTCTCCTATACTTCACCTGCTATCGTAGTAGGACAAAGCGGTACTTATACGGTCACCGTAACAGCCAACGGGATAACCTCCGCACCTTCCACACCCATTGTACTGACGGTGAACCCCATTCCTGCGAAACCCGTTATCACCGCAGACGCAGCTGGCCTCATTTCTTCCGCAACCACGGGCAATCAATGGTATATCACAGACACGATCACAGCGATACCGGGTGCGACAGATCAACGTTACAGTCCAACTGAGGCGGGCAACTACACGGTTATAGTGACGGAAAAAGGATGTGGGAGCCGTGCTTCCGATCCTTATCCATTCATACCGCTAACACCGCCTTCCACAACAGATACATCTGGCAATGCCATACAGATCGCGCCAAATCCATCTTCGGATTTTATACGGGTCACCTATAATATCCCAGGTGTAAATGCTGTCAATGCAGAGATCGTCAACTTTAATGGAAAAGTGGTGCTTAATATTCCCAATGTTAAAAGTGGAGACAAGATCAACATTGCAGATCTGGCAAATGGATTGTATGTTTTAAGATTGATCACTGACGATGGAAAGATCAGAGGTGTCCGCCAGTTTGCGAAATTCTGACAGGGTCACCAGCCGCTGAGAACCGCGATAAATTTATTTTACCCCTTTTGCCGGGTCCCAGTTTGACCTCGTCACAGGTTTCGATTGCTTTTTCCCAGTCTGCCATCACTTGATTCAGTTGCTGGACCGTAGAGGTCCAGGACGCCTCTGTAAAGGCGGTTCCGGCTTTTCCTGGGCGGTGGCAGTTGTTTTTTCAAATATAGGAATTCCCCGGAAGATCTTCAAGTTATTGCAACATCGTTGCAATAACTTGCTCAATCCCTATCTTTGCTGAAAATCCATCGCATGACAGATATCAGAGATTTTGAAGTGATCATTGTAGGCGGAAGTTATGCAGGGCTTTCTGCAGGAATGACATTAGGGCGTTCATTGAGAAGGGTGCTGATCATTGACAGTGGCTTACCCTGCAACAGGCAAACACCTCACTCCCATAATTTTATTACCCACGATGGCGAAAAGCCGGATGAAATTGCAAAAAAAGCAACAGCGGAAGTGTTGAGATATGATACGGTCTCATTTTTGAAAGATACGGCCATCGGCGGCAAAAAAGCTGAAGGCGGTTTTACGATCATTACCCTGTCAGGCAAAGAATTCCATGCAAAGAAATTAATTTTTGCCTCCGGTATAAAAGATACCATGCCCGATATAAAAGGTTTTGCCGCATGTTGGGGCATCTCCGTAGTGCATTGCCCTTATTGCCACGGATACGAATTCAAGGGAAAGAACACCGCCATTCTTGCCAATGGTGCAAGGGGTTTTCATTTAGCATCGATGGTCAATAACCTCACGGAGAAGCTAACATTACTTACCAATACCAGGGCAGATCTTACAGATGACCAAACCATAAAACTAAAGCACCGCAATATCCCAATAATTGAGACCACCGTTACTGAGATCGAACACAAAAATGGATTGGTTACTAATGTAATTTTCTCTGATGGCATTGCAAGATCTTTTGATGTACTTTATGCTGCTTTGCCCTTTACGCAACATGCTGATATACCCGCATCGCTGGGTTGTGAACTTACGGACGTTGGGTATATCAAGGTAACTCCATTACAAGAAACCAGTCTCAGTGGCGTATATGCCTGTGGCGATAATAGTAACATGATGCGCTCAGTAGCGCTTGCGGTCTCTTCAGGCAACGTGGCAGGGGCTGCGATAAATGCGAAACTGGTAGAAGAAAATTTTTAGATATGATGCCACCGACGCCCACCGGTCATCAATCTTCTGGAATTCTTCCCGGATATTTCCGTACATTTTATCTCATATATCAAAAGGAGCTTTAATGTATAAAAATCACCTGCTGGTAGCCTGGCGAAACCTGCGTCGCAACAAACTCTTCTCCTTTATCAGCATGATCGGTCTTGCCCTGGGAATGACCTGTTGCTTCCTGATCCTGCTCTACGTCAGAAATGAACTAAGCTATGACCGCTTCCATAAGAATGCGGATCGCATCTATCGGACGACCTATCTTCCGAAATTTGCGGGTCTTACCAAACCCTTGCCGATCCTTCCGCCGCCGGCAGCCCCTTTGTTCAAAGATTTTTTCCCGGAGATCGGGGAGTCCGCCCGCCTCTTCAGACAGGCGGCCACGATTACGTTAGGGAATCAGAAATTCCCTGAACAGCAATTCTTCTTCGCCGATCCGGCCATCCTGAAAATTTTCACGTTTGATTTCCTGGAAGGCAGTCCTGAACAGGCGTTGGCCAATACCTTTTCGGTCATCCTGTCTGCAAAGACCGCCCGCAAATATTTTGGGAATACATCTGCTCTGGGCAAGACCTTGCTGCTGGACGGCAGGGATCCCCTGCTGGTGTCCGGGGTAGTTGCAGATTTTCCGGATAATTCGAGTATCCATATAGACATGGTAACAAATTATGAAACCATGTTCGCTACCCTGCCGGAAGAGGGCCGGAAGAACCTGCCATCCAATTGGGTCATCAGCCACTCCATGACCTATGTCTTACTGAAGCCCGGCGCCGATCCCGCAAGGGTGAATGCCCGCTTCCCGGTCTTCCTGTCGAAATATGTGCCGAAAGCCTATTCCGGCGGCATCGAATACAAGCTACAGGCGCTCACAGCCATTCATCTTTATTCTGACTCCCAGGCAGAACCGGAGCCGGTGGGTAATATTCTTTACGTCTATATCTTTACGGGTATCGCCGTGATCACCCTGCTGATCGCGGGGATCAATTTCGTGAACCTGTCTACCGCGCGGTCGTTACGGCGAGCCAGGGAAGTAGGCATGCGTAAGGTGCTGGGTGCGGAGAGGTCGCAACTGATCGGGCAGTTCCTGGGAGAAGCCTTGCTGCTGAGCTTATTGGCTTTCTGTTTGTCGCTGGCCCTGCTCATCCTTTCCCTGCCTGCTTTCAATGAGCTGGCGCAGAAGCATTTTACCCTGGGGGATATTTTTTCCGATGGTATTTACCTGTCCGCCTTCCTGGCGATTTTCTTTCTCACCGGTATCCTGGCGGGGTTGTATCCCGCTTTTTTCCTGTCCGGTTACCGGCCGACAGAAACATTGAAAGGGGATTTTTCCGGCGGGAAGAGCAGGGGTGGGATCTTACGCCATGGGCTGCTGGTATTCCAGTTCACCGCTTCCGTGGCGCTGATCGTCTCTACCCTGGTGGTTTTCCGCCAACTGGAATTTGTGAAGGATATGGATCTCGGTTTCAAAAAAGACTTTGTCCTCGTTGCTCCTTTCAAAGAGCGGAACATCAATACCATCTTCGACGCGCCCAATGACACCCTCTATCAGCGGCTCGAGGCCTACAGGCAGACCGTTTTGAAGAATCCCCGGGTACAGGACGTGGCTTTATCGGATGTACAGCCGGGGCAGAGCGCTGTTCGCAGGGGAGTCGTCCCGGAAGGATTTACGGCCAGCGATAATATCTTCGCCATGAACATTAAGGCGGATTATAATTTTATCCCGGCCTACGACATGAAGCTGGTTGCCGGTCGCAATTTTTCCCTATCCTATGGTTCTGATATAGAGCATGGTTTCGTCATTAATGAGACGGGCGTGAAGCGGTACCATTGGGGGAGCCCCGAACAGGCGCTTGGAAAGCGTATTGCCCTCCTGGGAAAGGGAGGCAAGGAAACTAAGTCAGGCACGATCATCGGCGTAGTGAAAGACTTTCATGCCGAATCACTCTTCGAGCCTTTGGACGTGGTTGTAATGGATATAGATCTCAGCCACATGAATATTTTTTCGATCAGGATCAGGCCGGACCAGGCACAGCAGACTGTTGCCTTCCTGGAAAGGAACTGGAACCTCTTCTTTCCGCAAAAGGATTTTGCCTATACCTACCTGGACCAGGCCCTTGTGAGTCAATACGCGGATGACCAGCGTACAGGTAAGATCATTGGCTGTTTTTCCGGCCTGGCGATTTTCATTTCCTGCCTGGGCCTGTTCGGCCTGATTGCGTTGTCCGGGCAGCAGCGGATCCGGGAGATCGGTATCCGCAAGGTTTTGGGAGCCTCTGTCCCGGATATCATCGTCCTGGTTTCCAGGAAATACATGGTGCTGGTAATGGTGGGCGTCCTGATCGCCTCTCCCGTGGCCTGGCTGATGATGCGTCAGTGGTTGATGCATTTCGCTTTCCGCATCGATATCAGCTGGTGGATATTTTTGCTGGCTGGAGTTGCGGCCCTCCTGATTGCGGCGGTTACGGTGAGCTACCAGGTACTCCTGGTGGCGATGGCGAACCCCATAAAGAGCTTAAAGGAACAGTAAATGGTCACGCGTCCCGGGTTCAATATTTTGCAGCCATTTTGGAATTTGCTCCAGTGCGTTATTTTCCCGACCATTAATCGACAAAATCAAATATCTTGTAACTCATACACCAGCTGTGATGCCCAACAAATTAAGCCCATCTTTTAGTGGTGCCCTTCGGACTTTCGCCTATTTTATGTCCAGTGGCACCCACTATATGCTGGAAGGAGTTGATTATCTTTCCCTTTATGGGGAGGAACCCAGCGCGATCGAGCAGGTCTATGCCATCTTTGTCAATGTACTGGAGTTGGACGAGCAGGGCACCGTCTTAAATGCCCAATATGCCCAGCAGCGTGCCACCGACTATCTGCGCGCCTATTGTGACCCGGCGTATACAGTGGTTCCCGCATATGAAGATTGGGAGACAGCCTTGCATGCGCCGCCGCCGTTGAAGGATTTGGGATAGGCTGTTGGAGGGCGTTCCGGCCCTTTACCATTTAAAATCATGTCGCATTCTTTCAGCCAATTTAATAATTTTTTTTCGACAAGCGAAGTATCCTGTCAACCAGACGCTTATGCATTCGAGGTTCGCCGCCAATAACTTCCTGCAAAAAGCCGTATCTTTTACCTGCTTTATTTCCTCACATTCCAAGACTTATCTGAATGAAAATTACCACCCTGGCGATGTCCTTGGCCTTCAATGCATGTCTGTTATTAACCTTGCCGACATGTGCCCAGCATTCGGCTCATCAACTGCCATCCAACGACAATAGTATCACCAGCGTAGAACCACAACCCCTGCTGGCACAGGCCATGCATTTAAAAGAAGCCCTGTCATTCCTGGGTAGCTCGTTGTCCAGGAAGGATGAAGAGCAACTCGCTGCACTACAGCAAGCGCCCTTAACGCCTGCCGTATCCGTCCGGATACAGCAGATACTCGATGCCTATTGCCTGGCCCGGGTAAATATTAACCCGGAGTCGAGAGTAAAAGTGGAAAGAGGTGCTGCAAATGCGAAACTTATCCAGAATGGCTGGGTTAGCTATTTGGTAAAAGTGAACAATGAAGCGGGCATCACCGCAGTACTGCAGGTCGGAAGCCCGAATGCCGCGACGCCACTGTATGCGCCTGCGTACGATCCCACAGTCAATGAAAAAAAGAAGCTTTCCGAGGGCCAGGTCGCCAACCGTTTCCTGGAAATGCAGATCTATCGCAATCGCCCCATGCGCGCCAATTTATCAGGCTTGAGATTGGAGTATGCGATACTTCAGATCTATTGCAAAGACGCTGGTAAAAGAGATGTCGAGATCGGTTTTAATGTAGGTCAGGGAACCCAGGACATAGGCTTTCGAAATACCATCAATATATTGTTTAACAGCCAGCCTTCGGTAAACCTCACACTGCATGTGAAAGACGACGATGGGTCACCCACTATTGCCTCATTTATTTTCACTGATGGCCTTGAACGCCTGTTGGACGACACCGTGCAGACAATGGAGAATGGTGGCGCCCGGCTCGTAAGGGCGGAAAAGAACCTGAAAAGGAACAGGTTATCCTCCCCCGAAGATTATAAGGCGCCGGCCTCGCTGATAGGTATCTATCCATTGCCGTCAAGGCGGGTGGCTGCGTATGATGAATATCCTGATTTTTACTTTCAGCCGCAGGTCTACCGTGCAGATGGAGAGCATGTCCAACTGCCGCCCGGCAGGTATACGGTAACGATCCAAAAAGGCCCTGAATATCTTCCCCAGGTAAGGGAGTTGGTCATTCCAGCCGGCGTAAAGGAATATTCCGCATCCTTTCAATTGCGACGCTGGATAAATATGGCAAAAATGGGTTGGTATTGTGCCGACCACCATGTGCATGCCGCGGGCTGCAGTCACTATGAAAGCCCGGAGGAAGGCGTAAAACCATATGATATGTGGCGTCAGATGTTGGGAGAGAACTTGAACATCGCCGCCGTGCTTGCCTGGGGGCCGAGCTGGTATCATCAGAAAATGTTTTTCACAGGCCATGATGATACCCTTTCCACGTCCAGGAATATCTTGCGCAATGATGTCGAGGTGTCGGGTTTCCCGTCCTCTCATGCCGGCCATGTCGTGTTATTGAGAATAAAAGAGGACGATTATCCGGGTACGCAAAAGATCGAAGACTGGCCGAGTTGGACACTGCCCGTCCTCAGCTGGGCCAGATCACAAAACGGCGTCGTGGGCTATGCTCACTCCGGCTGGGGGCTGGAGCCCACGTCACCGACAACAGAAATACCCAACTACGTATTGCCGAAAATGGATGGCATCGGGGCAAATGAATACATAGTGACGGTGACGCAAGGCCTGGTGGACTTTTACAGCGCGGGCGACACACCGGTCCCCTGGGAGCTGAACATGTGGTATCATACGCTCAATTGCGGTTTCACCACGCGGCTCAGTGGGGAGACCGACTTCCCCTGCATATTCGACGAGCGGGTAGGCATGGCCAGAAGCTATTTCTCGCCGGAGAAAGGCCTTAGTTACGATGGATATGTGGATGCAATTAAAAAAGGGAATTCTTATGTCTCCGACGGATATTCGCATATTATCCGGTTCTCAGCCAACGGGCTGCTGTCAGGGACCAACGACAGCAAACTGAGCGTAAAGAGTGGAGACATTGTTAAAATACAGGCAGCCGTGGCGGCAAATCTTGCCGGGCGCCAGGACGAGGCTGGCGCCGCCATCGCAAAAAGCTCCTGGAGCGACCAGCCCTACTGGAGTATCGAAAGAGCGAGGATCGGCACCAGCCGGAAAGTGCCCATAGAGCTGATCGTGAATGGTCGCCCCGTCGACACCGCCACCATCGAGGCGGACGGCAGTTGGAAGGATGTTTCTTTCAATTACACCGTCAGCCGTTCCTGCTGGATGGCGTTACGGGTCCTGGCCAGCGCACATACCAATCCGATCTTCGTTTGGGTCGATGGCAAACCCATCCATGACCGGAAAAGCGCCGGGTGGTGTCGCCAGGCAGTCGATCAATGCTGGAAAATGAAACGGGGTAATATCAGGCCGCAGGAGCTGGCCGCGGCAGAAAAAGCATATGAGGACGCACGACACGTTTATGATAGGATTGCGCTCCTGCCGGATTGACACGCAAAAAACATTTATCAGATGGACATAACAAAGATCCGAAAACAAACGCCCGGTTGTGATTTCATAACTCATTTAAATAATGCCGGCGCCGCTTTGATGCCGGCGATAGTTGCCGATACGATCCGGAATTACATCAGCGAAGAGGAAAAGTACGGAGGTTATGAAACGGCAGATAAAAGAGCCGCCGAAATAGAGCAATTTTACGATTACGCTTCTTCTCTCTTGCATTGCAAACCCCAAAACATAGCTTTTACAACCAATGCAACCGACAGCTATAACAAGGCACTCTCTTCGATCCCTTTCAAACAGGATGATATCATACTAACGACGACAAATGACTATCCGTCTAATATGATTGCCTTTCTATCACTGGAGAAGCGATTGGGCGTAAAGGTCATTTTAGTTAGAAATACGGAGACAGGGGAAATAGATCTGGAAGACCTGGAGAGCAAGCTACAACGACATTCAGCCAGACTTTTGTCTGTAACACATGTACCCACCAGTTCAGGACTCGTTCAACCCGTAGAAAAAATAGGCGACGTTGTAAAGAAGCATGATTGCATTTACCTCTTGGATGCCTGTCAGTCCTTGGGCCAGATGGATGTAAATGCTGAAAGCACCGGAGCAGACTTCATTAGCGGAACCTTTCGCAAATTCCTGCGTGGTCCCAGAGGCGCCGGTCTGTTATATGCTTCAGATAAAGCACTTAACAAGGGATTAGAACCTTTGTTCCCGGATTTACATGGAGCAGATTGGGTTGATACGAATCACTATAAAGCCCGAACGGATGCCAGGCGGTTTGAATACTGGGAAATGGCTTACGCTTTAATGATGGGCAGCAGTCAATCCCTCGCTTATCTGTTATCGCTTGGTATACATAATATTGAACAAAGGAATAAAATGCTTATTCACAAATTGAGAACGGGGCTGGCAGACATTCCCGCTGTGAAATTACTGGATAGAGGACAACATCAATGCGCAATTGTTACTTTCCAACTGAAAGGCTTGCCAGAACATTCCGCAAAGCAGTACTTCAGGGATAAAGGAATTAATGTTTATACAACACCTAAGTCAGCTGCCGTGATTGATTTTGGCGAGAAGGGAATAGATTGGGTAGTAAGGGTATCGCCGCATTATTACAATACTGAAAGTGAAATTGATTTATTGCTCGAAGCCGTGAAGGCCGTGTAAGCCAAATAAATCGCAAAAATCAATAAGTCCAATAATTCATTCGAATGTCCGCTGGCATTCCTCCCGGTCCAATCTGTACATCAATTGGAAGGTATCCTTTATCGAGCAGGAATTCTTGTGGGTACCCTATATTTCATGGGTGTTGCTTTTTATTTTCTGGGTCATCATCCGGGTTTACATATGTTACACCTGAAGGGCCATAGCCCGTAATTTCAATGATGATGGGTTCGTCTTTCGTCATGGCAAAATGATCTTGATATTGAACTTCTGAATAAATGCTGCCAGCAGGAAGTTCTTTCAATTTGCTTTCATCAAACTTATCGCCATAGCCAAAATACCAGGTTCCGGAAACTACAGTGCCTACCCTGTCATCAGGATGCAAATGCGCGGGGATTTTTGTGTGGGCTGCCACTTTCAGCAGGATGGTATACAACCCGGCTTTTGAAGGGTCGCCATGAATAACAATTACCTGAACGGCGGTTAGGTTGGATGAGCCCGGCGCTGATGGGCCGGTTGCTTTGACATCTACAATTTCCTTTTTCGTCATCCGAAGTTGCCCTCTGTCATTTTGTTGTGCCTCAGCAGTGACAAAATAAAACATTAACGTCAATACAACAATTATGCGTGCAAGAGAATACATAAAATGCAGTTTAGAGATGATGACAAAATAATTTAAAAGTGGAGGGAGCACCTACGTCAGTAAGCGGTCTAACCATGCGGTCAACGTATCAAGCCAATTGCGCAACACTATTTGGCAAGAAGAAATGCAAGCAGGTCACGCTGCACCTGTTCAGTGTTTTCCTGTACCAGCCAATGGCCGGCGCCTTTAATGATGCTTGCTGTTACATTTTCGGCAACAAGCCTGCAATGGTCTGGTAAAAAGCTGCCGCTATATTCACCGCCCATGGCGAGTAAAGGCATTTTCAATTTTGTTTTCATGAACTGCCTGTTGTCTGTCGCGTCCTGTGGAAACGCAGCAAACCAACGGAAAGCGCCGTACGTTGATTTCGGCGTTGAATATGCCCTGACAAATTCGTTGATTTCTTCCTTTGTAAATGCATTGTTTACATGCCCTACCACCGGCCAAAAACCGATGAGGAATTCCTTTTCCTTTCCGGCAACAATGCTGGCTGATGCGGACCAGCCAAAGAAACCAAACCACCATGCTTGTGCCTTTACCTGGCTCCATACAGGCTCGACGCCGGGCAATAGCGCATCAAGCAAAGCCAGTTTCTTTACTTCGGTTGCATATTGGGCTGCATAAGCATAAGCCACCATCAAACCAATATCGTGGCCTACCACCTCAATATCACCAAAGCCAAGCTGTTTGACCAGGCCATGTAAATCGGCCGCAAGAGTTTTCTTATCACACCCGCTGTCCGGCTTGTCGCTTTCCCCAAGCCCGGGCAGGTCAGGCGCAATCACTGTAAAGTGTTTTGAAAGCTCCGGTAGCAGGCGGTTCCACATATACCAATTCTGTCCAAAACCATGAATTAAAAGCAGAGGTGCACCGGTTCCCCCAATCACATAATGAATGTTGATGCCGTTAACATTTTTCATTTCATGTTTGAAATTTGAGGGCGGTACGGCCGGTTGAATTACTGTAGCGGTACTGTCATTAGCAGCCTTTACAGGCTGGCTACCAGGTTTGCTTTCACATCCTGTAATTAAAAGGAAGGTTAGCCATATTAATATGACAGGGCAATAAATGATCTTTCTAAAGTTTGTGTACATAAACATATTTTGTAAGATTATTTTATTTTGCGTGTGCAGCCGTTTCTATTACGCGCGCAACAGCCGCTGCATTGACCATAAATAATACATGGCTGCCTTTTATTTCTGTTACAATGGAAGCTGCCCTTTTATACATCATCCTTTCAATAGACGGGTTGATGCTTTTGTCATCAGTCGCCACGATTGCGTAAGATGGCTTCTTTTTCCAGGCGGGCATTGCAACGGGTGTAAGAAATGCCTTAACAGCGATGGGGGCTTGCGACGCACACATAAAATCAGCTTTTTCCTTGCTTACATCTGCGGCGAAGCCTGCATGAAATTTTGCTTTATCATAATAAATAAACCCCTTTTCATCCGGGGGAAGAATACCATTTTCAGGTGCAGGTGGCGCTGTTTTAACCAGGTCAAGTGTAGTTTCGCCTGCGTCAGGCGCAAAAGCAGCCACATATACCAGGCTTACTACCTTTTCGGCATTTCCGGCCTGTGTTATTACAGTCCCACCCCAGGAGTGCCCAACTAACACAACGGGGCCATCTTGCTTATCGATCGCCCTTTGTGTGGCCACCACATCATCTTCCAGTGAGGTGAGCGGGTTTTGTACCATGGTTACGTTATAACCATGTGCTTTAAGTATTGCAAAAACGTTTTCCCAGCCCGAGCCATCGGCAAAAGCGCCGTGCACTATTACGACGTTTTTCACGGTAGGATCGGTTTGGGCAAAAATGCGGCTGTTAGGCAAAACGGCAAAGCCGGTAATGAATAATACCAATAGAATGGCTTTACCGGGATCATGTAAAAAAGTACAACTTTTCATTTTTCAGTTTTTATGGTTATTAATGATTGTTAGATAGATTCTTATGCCATGGCAACGACCTGCCTGCCAATCCATTCAAGAATATGATCGGCGTTTTCCTTCCACGTTGACCTTCCAAATACGAAATGATTGTGGCCGGCAAATTCCTTATAGTCCGTAACGGATTGATTGTTCCTGTATTTTGAAAAATTGGAATAGTTGAGTGAAGCCGGTATTGAATGGTCGGTGCTGCCTGAAATAATCAATAATGGCGGACGTGGTGTTTTAAAATTAATTTTTGCAGCCTTTGTTAGGGTGTCCCTTACTATTAATTTTGATTCCGGTATAGCAAAGCGGTAATAATATTCTTTTTGTTCTTCATCATCCATGCCATTGGTAAAGCCATACTGCCATGCCTTGTACGACATTAAATAGGATTGCTTCGCCGGCGTAAAAAAGCCCAGGGCGCCCCAGCCGGCTTTTAAAAATGATAGCTTGAAGGTAAATATACCCTGCGGTGGCACCGGGTGAATGGCGGCACCCAACGCGCCAAGACCGCGTTGTAATAACAACTGTACAATAAGGCCGCCAATAGAGTGGCCTATAAGTATTGGCTGGTGCGGTAACTGCTTTATAACACCTGCATAGTAATCCACAAGTGCTGCAAGCCTGTTTGAAGCAACCAATGCATCAGGCTGCCTGTTTCTTAATACCTCGGCGGTTGCGTCTTTATGCGGCCAGGACGGAGCGAGTGTCTTATACCCCTTGGTTTCAAAGTACACTTTCCATTCATCCCAGCAGGCGCTGGTAATAAACGCCCCGGTGATAAATAAAATAGTTTGCGGACGGTTAGCAGCCATATTTTGTTATATGCCACTATAAGCCAAAGCAAATGCCATTTTCTTAACCAGTTGTATATCAATAATTGTCTGCATTATAAAAGACGGAGCAACCGCGGTATTTCGCGGTTTTGCAAAGAATACCGCGATTTAAAATGGTGTTTTGTGTTTATCTTTAAGCGATAGCCTTTGTACCTGCATGGTTTTATCTACTTTACCAAAAATGGCCTGGTTTATGAAAATAAGTTTGGCAAAAATTGTTTTGAAGCCAGTAATGCTTATAGTATTCGTGTTAATGTTGGTACAAATACAGGTGGTCGGGCAAACAACCCGCCAGGCCGAAACAACCGGTGAACTGTTATACCAGGTGCAAACAAGCAAGCCGGATACAAGCCGCATTCACCTGGTGAACAAACTGGTAAGGAGCTATTTTAAGGAAGCAGAAATAAGCAAAGCAGAATTTGAAAGTATTTTTAAGTACCTGCACCAGGCAATAAAGATAGGGGACTCAATGCACGTTGATTTTGGGAGATGGAAATATGAAAGCGTTTCCCTGCTCGCCTATGTATTGATGCGATCGGGAAATTATATAGAAGGACAGCAAGCTTACATGGATCTGGTTATGACTACCCACAATTTGGGGGATAAAAAAAGGGAGGCAGATAGCTGGTACAAATATGCCTGGGCCTTAAGATCCTTAAACATCAACTATCAGGGTATTGATTCCGGCCTTACAAGAGCGATGCTGCTGTACCGTGAAATAAATGACCGGCGCGCTGAACTAGATATGATGCTTGGGTTAGCAGAATTACATATACGGGAAAATAAACTATCCATAGCAGAACAGGAATATTTAACGCTCATCAAAAAATCAGCAGCGGCAGCGTATTATAAATCTGCAGACATTTATTTTTCCCTCTCGCGCTTAAACAGGTACGGGGGCAATTTTAATAAGGCGCTTGGCTATGCACTGCAGGCAATAAAGCGGATGGAGGAAACAAAAGACTCCGTAAACGCACATAATTACTTTGGGGAAATTGCAGAAGTGTACCAGGCATTGAATAAACCTGCAGAAAGCGCTTTTTGGTACAAAAAATGTCTGCTTAAAAGAGAGACCATGGATTATTACCAGTTTGGCTTATACCGCACTTATAACCTGCTGGTAACACAATTGATCAAAACCGGGGCGGGCCTCGAAGCATTGACTGCCATAAAAACCCTGCAACAAAAGAAACCACCCCATAGCCTCGCTGAGCGCGCTGTGCTTTACCAAAGCCTGGCATATTGTTACCAGGCCCACGGGGACGTTGACTCTACAGAGAAATATTTTCTCGCTTCATTGGACGGCTATCGTAAAACTGGTGCAGAATTGGAGATAATTTCGCTGGTGGCCACGGATATTGCATCTTTCTATGTTACGCAAAAGCAATTTAAAAAGGCCGCCCTCTACCTTGGCGAAGCGGTGAGATACAACTCTTCCGCTTCAGCTTCACTTCGTATACAACTACTACTGTTCAGGGTAGATTCTGCTGCCGGCAACTACCTTTCTTCCATCCGTCATCTTCAGCATTATATATCGCTGCACGATTCCATATTTAATGAAGCCACCGGGAAGCAAATTGAAGAGCTCAGAATTCAGTATGAAACAGAAAGAAAAGATAAAGACCTGGTTTTAAAAGATAAAAATATTGAACTGTTAACGAAAAAAGACCAGCTTCAGCAGTCAGTATTGCGGCAGGCCAACATAACCCGCAATTGGGTGCTGGGCACCAGTCTAATGCTTATAGCGCTGTTGGCCGTAGTATATAACCGATACAGGCTTAAACAAAAAAGCACTCAACTGCTGGAGGGACAACAGGCCGTAATTAACCAAAAGAACATTTCACTGCAACACCTCGTCAATGAAAAAGAATGGTTGGTGAAAGAAATTCACCACCGGGTTAAAAATAATTTTCATATTGTTATGGGATTGTTGGGTACGCAGTCAGGTTATCTTAAAAATGAAGAAGCCATAGCCGCTGTAAAAGAAAGCCAGCAACGTATACACGCCATGTCGCTTATTCACCAAAAATTATATCAGTCGGAAAACCTTTCAGCCATAGATATGCCGGGCTATATCCACGAACTGGTAGATTATTTAAAAGACTCATTTGATAATGGCAGGTCAATAAAATTTCATCTTCAAATTGACCGTATTAGCCTTGGCCTTCCCTATGTAGTGCCAATCGGTCTTATTTTAAATGAATCAATTACCAATGTTATTAAATATGCGTTCCCAAACAACAGGCAAGGCAATATATACATCTCATTTACACAAAGCAGTAATGAGAACAGGATTGTACTTGCGGTCAGGGACGACGGTATAGGCTTGCCCCCGGGTTTCAATAGTACTAAGCAGGCGTCAATGGGGATGAACCTTATGAAAGGCTTATGTGAAGATATAGATGCTACATTCGCCATACAAAGCGACAACGGTACTGCCATTACGGTATCTTTTATGTACAACCCTGATATATCGACGGATTTCGCACCATCCGTTACAGGCCAAAATATTATATAATGAACGAAAAGGTATTAATTGTAGAAGACCAGTTTGTAGAAGCCGATTATTTAAGAATGATGCTTATAAAAGCAGGCTACAAAGTTTGTGCACTCGCCCGGTCTGTAACAGAGGCGCAGCAAATTATTAAAGAAGAAAGCCCAACGCTGGTTTTATTAGACATTTTTCTTAAAGGAAAAATGACAGGCATAGACCTGGCAAAACAATTGAAAGAAGACAACATCCCTTTCATCTACCTGTCTGCGAATTCCAACGAAGAAATATTAACAGCAGCAAAGGCGACGGAACCTTATGGTTTTTTGGTAAAACCTTTTAGGGAAAAAGACCTGTTGATCTCTCTTGAAATAGCCTTCTACCTCCATGCACAAAGTGTAAAAGCAAGGCGGCAAACAGAGATACAGGTGCAGAAAGAATTGTTACATATTCAAACAACGGAAGGCGACTGGACACAAAAAATGTTGAACACTGCCAGGGCCCTGCAACGATACCTTTCATTCGACTGCCTGGTGGTAAAATTTAAGGCCCTGGAAAGCGACCACTTTGCAGGGTTTGCTTTATTAAGAATTGGGTTTGACGAGTACCAGGTAATAGGTATAAAGGAACTTTCTGCTATATCGGGCATAGAGCCAGAAAAAATAAAGCAGTTATTGATGCATACGCCGATGGACAATACCGCGGGATGGTATAACGGGGATGATTTTAAAAACCTGTTTTCCGCTCATCCAATGAAGGCCCTGTTTGCTAAAACGTTTGGCCTTTCCAGCAACCTTGTGTTACCATTTTTATCTGCTGACAACTATATTTTTTCCCTAAGTTTTTTCAGGCAGGTCCCGGATGGCTATAATGCTGAAAAAATGGATTGGCTTTTCCACCTGCAGCAACCTTTAAGCGCAGTCATGAACAGTATAGCTACAGCGGAAAAAAAGCATGCCCTGGCAATGAACTATAAGCCTGTTGATAAAGGCAAAGAAAAATTGCCCGTGCAGGGGCAGCATTTTAGTGATATTGTCGGGAACAGTTCTGCGCTGTTAAATGTTATGGACCTGGTTAACAGGGTTGCACCGTCAGACACCTCTGTTTTGATTCTGGGTGAAAGCGGCACCGGCAAAGAAAAGATTGCAGACAGCATACACCAGTTATCACCCCGCAAAGCGCAGGCATTTATTAAAGTTAATTGTGCTGCATTGCCGCCGGCGTTAATAGAGTCCGAGCTATTTGGCCATGAAAAAGGTTCCTTCACCGGCGCCACCGAAAAAAGAATTGGCAAATTTGGGTTGGCTGACAAGGGTACGGTCTTCCTGGATGAAATAGGAGAATTACCCCTTGAATTGCAGGTGAAACTATTACGCGTATTGCAGGAAAAAGAAATTGAAAGTGTCGGTGCCCGTTCCGCTGTTAGGATAAACGTACGCATTATAGCCGCTACCAACCGCAATTTGGAAAGAGAGGTGGCAGAGGGCAGGTTCCGGCTGGATTTATATTACCGCCTTAATGTTTTTCCAATACTAATACCACCATTGCGGGAACGAAGGGAGGATATACCAACATTGATTGACCATTTTATACAACTTTATAATAGAAAAACTGGTAACAAAATAGCCGGTGTCACTGATAAGGTTTTGAAAAAGTTAATGGCTTATGACTGGCCGGGCAATATACGTGAACTGGAGCATTTAATTGAACGGAACATATTGCTTGCAAAAAGTTCGGTTATTGAAGACATAAACCTTTCCACACCCATGCAAAAAGAGCACCCTGTCACCATGCCTGGAAGCCATGTAAAAACAATGGAGGAAAATGAAAGGGATCATATTCTTGCTGTGCTGAAGAAATGCAACGGCAAAATTTGGGGCGCCGGGGCAGCGGCAGAAATATTGAACCTGCCACCCTCAACGTTAAAGTCTAAAATGAAAAAACTGGGAATCAAAAAAGCATACATCGAATAACTATTTTACTCATAGTTAGTGGTTTATTGGACATTTTTCCATGTTTACAATCGGAAGGTCCAATATCAAATGATTCTGTTATTCGGCAGACTGTCATTAAAAAAGCGAGAGAATTTTGACCATAATAATCACTCGTGAACATATACCACCCTATTTTGGAACAATCCGGTGCCCTGGTTAACATTTCCCACCCTATTTTGGAACAAACCGGCACCCATGATATCACCGGTATGGCATAACATTTGACATCTGAACGGATTCAGACAACGATTAAAATACGCTCATATGAAACAATGTTACCCCAAAAAAATTCTGCTGTTATTGTTGTACATAATGTCAGCAAAAGCTATTGCTCAAACCTATGCATGGAAAAATGTAAAGTCGGCGCCGTTGGTTACGTAACCGAACTTGTTTTTAACTCCACTCAAAGTCACCTGCTGGCTACCGGTTTGTATACCCAATCGTCCAGAACTCTCTGTTGAATCAATTCTAATTAATATTTACTATTAAAAACCACAATTATGAGAAAGACTAACGCTTTCGGCCATTTTTATTGTCGGCCACGAATTATAGTTGCTTTTTTGCTGATCCTTTTTTGCTTTTCACAAACAAAACTAATTGCACAAACATTTGGGAATGTTGCCTTTGGGGGAGGTGGTTTTATAACAGGCATTGTAAGTCATAAAACATCAGGCGATGTTTACTGCCGCACAGATGTTGGAGGCGCTTACCGCTGGGATGCCGCAAATTCAAAATGGATTCCTTTGCTCGATTGGAATTCTGAGGATGAAACAACATATCAGGGCGTGGAAGCGCTGGCCATCGATCCTCAGAATGCAAATAATCTATATCTATTTGCCGGGACATCTTATTTTAACGGTGGAAAAACCGCAATTTTAAAATCCACAGATAAGGGAAATACATTTTCCGTAGTGGAGGTAACTTCACAATTTAAGACTCACGGAAATTCTTTGGGAAGGGGTAATGGCGAACGCCTGGCTGTGGATCCTAATAACAGCAACATCCTTTTTTGCGGAACACAATCAAATGGTTTGTGGAAAAGTACCAATGGAGGATCCAGCTGGACACTGGCCTGGAACGGAGTAACAACTACAACCAATGGAAACGGCATTTGCTTTGTAGTGTTTGATCCTTCCAGCGCTTCGGGAGGAGTTACCAAAACTATTTATATAGGAGTTTCCCGCACAGGAGGCAATAACATATACAAAAGTACCGACGGGGGCAGCACTTTCACTGCAATTCAGCCTGATAATTCATTTATGCCCCACAGGGCTGTTTTATCTTCTGATAATTCTACTTTATATGTAACAATGGCGGATTCTGAGGGTCCCTCGAACGGCAGCAGCGGAAGAGTTTACAAACTTGCCACTGCTACCGGAACCTGGACCAACATTACTCCCAATGGGAACAATTATTCTTATGGAGGAGTAAGTGTTGATCCGACAAATAAAAACAGGATTATCGTTTCCACGGTTAACATCTGGAACAACAACGAGTTTGGCGACACATGGGGGGATTTTATTTTCTTATCTACCGATGGAGGAAGTACCTGGACCTCAAAGTTGACGCCCACAAGCACCCTGAACACCAATGGCATTGGCTGGATCGCTCCCTATGGGATACATTGGGCAGATTGCATTGACTTTGATCCGTCAAATACAGCAAGAGTAAGGGTTATGTCGGGAAATGGACTTTTTACCTGCGATGATGTCAATGCATCCACCACTTCCTGGAAATTTGATGTAAAAGGACTGGAAGAAACGGTACCCCTTGACGCTATAAGCATTCCCGGTGGTCCTTTTATAATCGGAGTAGGAGACCAGGCCGGAGCGTTGTACTCTGATATTTATGCCTATCCGGCCAAGAATATGACTCCTGCTGCCAGTTCTAACAGTGGCTTGGCATATGCCGCAAACAACACCAGTAAAGTGGCAAGGGTTACAGATAAAATATATTACTCTACCGATCAGGGAGCAACCTTCCCAACATCGGCTACTATTAATGGTTCATATGGGAAAATCGCATTGTCGGCAGATGGGAATACGACACTGCATTGTCCCGGGGGAAGTAGTACCACTTATTATTCTACCAATAATGGCGGAACATGGACAAGCACAGGAGTTACTAATGTTCAGGATGCTTGTCCGGTAGCAGATTATGTTAATACCAATAAATTTTATATTTATAATTCTGGAAGCGGGCAACTGCTGGTAAGTACCAATAAAGGTGTAAGTTTTGCCGCTTCTTCATCTAATCCCGGCTCAGGTGGTTCACTTCGGGTAAGGGCTGTTCCCGGTAACGAAGGACATGTGTGGGTAGCGCTGGCGACTGGATTAACGTATACTACAAATAATGGAACCTCATGGACAACTGTTCCCAATGTTACTTATTGCAAAGCTGTTGGATTTGGTAAAGCTGCAACTGGAGCTACTTATCCCGCTGTCTATATTTGGGGAACTGTTAGCGGAGTTAAAGGAATTTTCCGTTCTACAGACCAGGGTGCTTCCTGGACAAGAATAAATGATGATGCCCATGAGTGGGGCGGCGTGGGCAACGGTAATTTTGTAATGGGCGATATGAACGTATATGGCCGGGCATATATGTGTACAGTGGGGCGTGGTCTGGTTGTCATCGAATCGGGTGGCGGCAGCTGTACTCCTACAGCCATCACTCCATACGTCCAGATTAATGGTGGTTCATGGCAACAAACTGCAACAGCTCCAGTGGCACAGGGAGGCTCGGTGATGTTTGGCCCACAACCTGTCACCGGAGGATCATGGAGCTGGAGCGGACCGAATAATTTTAACGCCACTACACGTGAAGTAACCATATCAAACATTCAGGCCAGCCAGGCAGGGAACTATGTAGCCACCTACACCAATAGCGGAGGATGCCAAAGTACGCAGACCTTTAACGCAACGGTAACTGGCTCTATATTGAGAGAATATTGGACAGGCATTAGCGGAACTGCTGTTAGCAACCTGACCTCCAATGCCAATTATCCAAACAATCCCACCGGCAGCGGGCAGCTCACCAGCCTGGAGGGCCCCACAAACTGGGCAGATAACTATGGGACCAGGATCCGCGGATATATTTATCCGCCTGCAACTGGAAGCTACACGTTCTGGGTAGCGGGTGATGATAACACCGATCTATACCTGAGCACCAACGAGAACCCGGCCAACGCATCGAGGATAGCTTACGTCAGCGGATGGACGAATTCGAGAGAATGGAATAAGTACAGCACACAGCAGTCTGTTACTATTAACCTCACTGCCGGCCAAAAATATTACATCGAAGTGCTTCAGAAGGAAGGTAGTGGGGGAGATAATGTAGCTGTAGCCTGGCAAGGCCCCGGCATTACACAACAAGTGATCGCCGGAAACTATCTCTCTCCGTTCATTCCGGGCCAGGGCGCCAGTATAGCATCGCAAGTGAACATAAGTAATGCGGATGCATTGAATCTGAATAATGAGCATGCTGTTAGCCTGTATCCAAACCCCTCCAGTGACGGACAGTTTATGATCCTTCTTCCGGGATCTACCGAAAATGCCATCATAAATATTTATGACATCCTGGGCAGAATGGTTTACAAAAAGAATGCTCAGGGCAGTAACAGGATACAGATCAATTCGCAGCTCAAGACAGGGATCTACATGGTGCGGATAATTTCGAATGCAGGTAGCTTCACTAAGGAGCTCATCATTAAATAAAAAAAATTCTCATCAGTTATTGGGAATGCTTCGCAGGAAGCATTCCCAATTTTTTCTGGCGAAACGGTGAGATGGCCGGCCATACCGCGAGTGAAGGGGAGACAGATAACAGATAGAAGCCGTCGGCATTAAATTACTTCCCAGTCATATATTTTCTAAGCATTTACAAATGCTCCCTCCATCAGGTCTTGTTCCCTTTTGGATAATCCTAACTTACCTGCAATTGTCCGCCAGTTTTTAACAGCGTTGTGTACGTCTTGAATTATGGTATCGGCCTTTGTTTTAGAAATCCTAAAATAAGAAATGACAGACCTGGCCAGTTCAAGATCAAGGGAATTATCATCCTCAGAAATATTTAAAGTCAGGCCTGTACCATCAGCAAAAGGATTCACGTCGTAAACAGGGGAAAGTGTCCATCCCTGATCTGTTAGCAGGAAGCCGTGGTTACGCAAATGATCATCGGTATTGCTGATACAAATATTTAATACGATACGCCGCCATAGCTCCTCCAGGTCTTGTTCCACCTGAGCACCATGCCGTATGATATATTCTGCCAATTCCAAATAACTCGCACCAGTTGTATAATCAGTTCCGTCAGTATACCCCAACAAAGTCATGGCAGAAGCAAAGTGCACACGCCGTCCATTGGGTAGACGGTCAAACCGCTGGCTTAAAAAACTGTGATGCTTATTTGAAAATTTGCGTGCCATAAAAGGAGCCACCTGAGCACCCGCTTTACTCGCTATTTCCAATGCCACAGCCTCCCAGGCACCTATATCATTTATATCATTCCCACTAGGAAATTTGGCTATCCACAGTTGTCCTTTTTCATCTTTTACACTCGCCTTTGGCCTTGCTCCACCAAGTGACGATCCCGGCGCCATAAGCATGTTCAACCACTTCAGTGCTTCATCGTCGTCATAATCATCCTTTTCAAGTTGAAGACTGGCTTGTTCGAGTTCCCTAATCGATGTCCACGGCGGAGCAGCAAGCGCCTTTTCAGAGCTAACAAATTCACCATCCGGATCCAATTTGAAGCGTATTGCCCCAAGGCGGTGTTCGTCGTACACGCCTAATAAAAAGTCAGATTCAAATAGGGTAACGGGCTTTCTATCCTCCTTTCTTGCTAATATAGCTTCACGCCTTTTCATTAGTGCCCTGCCCCACCGGTCTGGCGATGAATCAAGGAATAGTCCAAAATTTGGCTTTTCTTCTGCGCTGTACTGGCGTCCTGAATAGAACTGTAAGTCTGGATCTAATTGATGGCCATAAGAACTGGCCAGCCACTCAGATGTATATTCGAACAAAAATATTTCTTTTCCCCGGCTACGCACGGCATTTAAGGTTCCCATTAGCAGGGGGCCATTCTCAAGACCTAACCAGTCGGCATAAACGTATATCGTTCGATCATTTGCCATTTTCTTTCCTTTTCTTCATGTCCCGTTTGGGTGCACGTTGATTGGTAAGCAAGCCAGCATCCTGCAACTTTCGACCGAGTACATCATCTGCGGCTAACTTTAAAAAATCCTGCTCCAGTCCCAGCGCAAACAATACCATAAAATAAGCTCCCATAGCTACTGTAGGTGAACCTTTTTCTATCTGCCACAATGTAGCCCTGCTCAATCCAGCCCTATCGGCCAGTTGTTGAGCGTTGATTTTACGGCGTCGCCTGGCTAGTTTAATATTTTCACCAACCTGCGCCATTATCTTTTGTCCCTTAGGTAAAAGTATCACCGAATCCTTCATAACGTTTAATAAATTAAACAAATATACAAATTTTGTTCATTTAATTAAACATTATCAATCACTCAAGGAGAATGGTCTTGGAAAGGAGTGTCTCCTATGTTCAAAAAATGCCATCGTTCACGTTCCTTGAACAAAGGAACACATTGATAACCAATTAAATATCCTATTTTTCATATGTAGGTCAACTTGTCAATACTTCCTTGACAACTCATTCAGTTGTTGCATTTTTTGCAACAGTTGGTTAGTTACTTCCATGATCTCCCCCGGTTCGTATGATACAGTATCGTATTGTATCATACTGTATCATAACGTATCAAAATCCAGGGCTGACAACCTGAAGATCATCCGAAAACCCATTGCAGATTGATGTACAGCACCTTACAGCATTCGAGGGACAGACGGGGGACACTTTTTTTAAAGCATGAAATAGAATTCACCCTATCACCCCTTTTCAATCAATTCTTCAAAATCCTCCTTGATAAACTCCCAGTATTTACCCTGTAAGCAAATTGGATCATACTCCTCGTCTGCTTTTGTGAAATCTACTAGGTTCCTCCATATTTGGAATTCATCATGGGTAAATTCACTTCTCTTTTTGTGTAAGGCCAACATTTCCCGGAGAGAATAGTCATTCAATAGCTCATGCAAGTCCCAGAAATCCTTTTTTCGCCCACCTCTTGAGATAACATCGATTTTCATAGCTACGATATCATCTACTGTGGCCATCCGAATGGCATCTTTTTTATGGGGAGGGTCAATAAATTTGTCCGTACTATAAAATATATCGAGTTTGATATTATTCTCCCGATCGGATCCCACCAAGTAAGACCGCCCCATGCCAGGCAATAAGCCAAAGGAAGTGTCTACATAGGAGAACTGTTTCTGCAGATATCTATCTATTGCGTCAAAATCAATGCTTCCATATTCTGCGTCAGTAAACAGGTCAATGTCCACGGACATCCGATGACCTTTATACAGGCTAAGCGCTGTTCCCCCAACCAACCTGAAGTCAGCAAAAACTGGGCTCTGCATAAAGATCAACAGGCTATCCTTTAGTATTGGAGTGACAGTATTCCAGTATAACATTGATTAATGGATAAATGCTTCCTTTCCCATAACGGCCTTTACTTCCTCAGGCCCATAGAAGCGAATCATTTCTTCTTTTTCAGATATATCCCCTCTTTCAAATACTCTTCTAATAACTGCTTTAGCGTGTTTATCCCAGTCGATGGAATGAATATCAGTATCCCAGAAAAGATTCTTCCTCAATATGGAAAAATCCGGATGGTGTTCGGAGGCCTCTTTGCGTTTTTCCTCATAAATATCATAAAACATCTGAAGCATCAACAATGAGCCTTCTTCCAACCCAAGGGAATGTTCTATTTTCAGCGCCAACCCTGTATTCAATTTTCTCTTCCCTTTAATCATTGCATTGAAACTCTGGGGATGCTCTGGAAGGGAAATAGCAAAGGAACGCTGGCTTAAGTTCCGCTTCTTAAGTTCCCGGCCAATAACAGCACCTGGGTGTATTCCTTTGTATTTTTCGAGTTTTCCGAACATAACACAAATGTAAGCAAAATTGCTTACATTTTTCATTTATTTGATTATCAACATACTAGCAAGTATCAATTAGATATTTGCTGTTTCTGGATTTTAGAATACCTTTCTAATGCGTGGAATGTATGACACTCAAATGATTACAGATATACTTTATAATTTTTTTCATGGGAGCCCACTATGCCGTTTATTATAAAATAAGCTTACCTGACACCTTATTTATTGAGTTGCTTGCTGGATTAAACACCAACGGCTGGCGATCGATGCAATACCAATCGAGACTTGTCCCTTTATCATTGGTAGGTGTTCGCGATATGAATGAAGCGGCCTTTCGATGGATTGAAAATGGATTTCACCCGAATGGAACGTTACATGTTTTCTCCAGTGATGTAATCGTTAAAAATGGTAGCTTTTTCTACTTGCGTACTTACCGCGAACGTTGGGGCGGAGATCGGTTGGAAGTAGGTATTATTAGTCGCATAGGTAAGGAGAATCCCCCCTTGCTCCAGCCATTCCTTACCGAAATTGAATCTTTATTCAAAAAGCTGATCAATGGTAGAAAACGCCGATATATGGATCTGCACCCCAGAATATATTCTCAGTCGAATGAAGTGGTTCATCAATTTAAAGGCCAATATACTTCACCTGTAACCGACCCTACCATTGTGGGGGCCGCGCTTGTACTTGCCGAGTCTCATCGCTACTTGGCACTTCGAACGATCAGTGAAAAAAAGAAAAAGAATGTGGGCAATTCGATCGATGCGGCAACGCTTCAAGTCTTGGTTAATGCAGGGCTGGTTGACCAAGATAAGGACGATGCCTCACTTCGACTAACCCCTCTCGGTCACCGACTCAACCAGCAAAGTCATTGGATGCCAATCTGGCTTAGCCATCTACTTATCTCCAAGGGCATTCCGGCAACTGCCATCTATATTGGGCTTACATCAGAAGGAGAAGAAGTGGACCTCCTAGTCATCTATCAACAAGAAGTATGGATTTTTGAACTCAAAGCAGGCGATTTTGAGGCGAACAAAGCTTACCCCTTCCAGTACCGGAAAGTGCAGTTCCAGGCAAATCGGGTGATCGTCATTGCCAGCGGTAAAATCAGCTTGCCCGCTAAAAAGGTTTTTGCACGCCTGGCTCAAGAAAAGGCGCCTTCCCCTATTATGATCGAAGGATTGGACAAGGCAGAACCAGTGCTTACGCAACTCATCATTCAGGCACGTTTGAACGCTATCAAAGAAAAAGAACAATTGCTCAGTAAGGAATTGGGTATCAATCTTGCCCCGTTTTTTGAGCATTTATTCTATACGAATGCCGTTTAGGTATCGTCTAGATGAAAAGCAATGGAGCTATAATGGTAATTAAAGCGTTGGATCAAGCTGTGAGTCTGCCGCCGCTCGTCAATGATGTGTGTGCGTACCCGTATTACCCAAATCGGGCTGGCGCCATTTGTGGATGTATATCTGGGCCCTTTTACTGAAGCTATCTGCATCTAATCACGCTCTGGAAACTAAACTGTTATCCAATGATAGGACCTGAATCGGTCCAATGACCTACGCAGAGTAGTTGAGAAATAGGCTTCGACATATTTATTAAAAATATTATATTGTTATAATAATCGGGTTTTCACAATATGAGCTCGCTGAAAAAAGCCAACATTGCCCAAGTCACATTAGACTTCTCAAAGCCAGTTGAGCCCCATATGGGCTGGCCGCCCAACAGCCGGTTTCCGTTAAATAGAAGAGCGTCATTGGGCAATACAACACTTCTCGAAGAAATTGTAAGGGATATTAATGAAAGCAGCCACTATCTGGTTGTTACGGGATTTACTTCACTTGCTCACATTATAGAGTTTTTTGGCAAGCACATAGATTATACAAATACGCTGGAAGTTAAAATTGTTTTAGGATTTGAGCCGGAACGGAAGGCCAGAAAGAATTGGGCAAAAGTAGAACTTGCGAAAGAAATTAAGGATTACTGGCTAGAGAACGATTATTCCATTTTGCACAGCGGCGAAGTAATAAGAATCATTGATTTGGTTCAAAAAGATATTATCAAGTTCAGAATTTTAGATAGGCTGCATGCAAAAATGTATGTCGGCCGGACACACGCCATCCTTGGATCCGCGAATTTTAGCAAAAATGGAACAACAACGCAATTAGAGGCCAATATCCGAGTACCTAATGATATCACAAATACGACGCTTTTACAACAATATGAGGAAATAAAACTTATTGCAACCAATTATTACCAGCTAGCAAAGGATTATAAAGAAGGAATTATAGACTTGCTTAAAGGCCTTCTGAAAATAGTCAGTTGGCAGGAAGCGCTGGCAAGGGCAATTGTAGAATTGGTAGATCGAAACTGGTTTAAGGATTTGCCGGACCTTTATACCAGGCTGAATGCAATAAATTTGTGGCCGTCTCAAAGAATGGGCCTAGCTGAGGCCCTTTACATCCTTCAAACACAAGGTTGCGTACTGGTTGCAGATCCCACCGGTTCAGGCAAAACAAAATTAATAAGCACGCTTCAATTGGTGTTATTTCACTGGTTATGGGAAACAGGCAGAAAAGCGAAGTCTTATGCCACGACAATTTGCCCACCCCTTGTCCAGAGCAACTGGAGACAGGAGTTTTTGGACATTCAATTCTCCCAAATTTCCCAAGTATCCATGGGAATATTAAGTAATACCAACAGTTCAAATCATAAGAATGCAATACGCCAAATTAAACTATCAAACATTCTTGTTATTGATGAAGCACACAACTACTTAAGTGATGATTCTAACAGGAGCAATAGCCTATCAGAACATACAGCGGACAATATTATCCTCTCAACCGCCACACCGATTAATAAAAAATCTAAAGACTTGATAAGGCTGATAGAAATTCTTGGTGCAGACAGCCTAAATGATAAAGAGCTAGAGCAGTTTAAAATATTAAAAGGGCTAAGAAGTATTAAAAAGCAGCAAGACCTGCAACTACTGAGGGATTATATAAAAAAATTTATCGTTCGCAGGACTAAAAGCCAATTAAATAAACTGATAGACAAAAACCAGACTGCTTATACTAATAAACAGGGAGAGCCGTGCAGGTACCCAAAAAACAAGTCCTTAACTTATAGCACTGGGGAAAGCCACACCGATATGATGCTAGCAAAGGATATTAATGAATTGGCCAAACAACTAAAGGGCATTATCTATCTTCAGGATTTATCAAGGTCGGACTATGATACGGTATATGATGATGGCACCTATGTAGAACGTCGCCTCAAAGCAGCAAGCGCCCTAAGCGTTTTTAATGTCCAGGCAAGGATGCGTTCTTCACGGGCAGCTTTAATAGAACATATTGAGGGTACCAAATTGGCCACAGATCATTTTAAATTCAAAACCTCCAAAAATGACTCGGGAAATATTATTGGCAAGATTAAAAAAATGAAGATCAAACTTCCGGCCCGGGATATAGAAGATATTTATTTTCCGCACTGGCTGACTAATCTTACAGTATATCAACAGGAATGCAATAAGGAGATTGAGCTATATGCAAAAATAACTGCACTTACGAAGCAAATGTCTGATTCGCGGGAAACACAAAAGGTCGAACAGATCATTAAACTATTTTCGAAACATAAATTGGTGTTGGCTTTCGACAGCACCATAATAACACTTGACTATCTCAATTCGCTAATCAAAACAAGATATGCCGAAAATGGAATCGAAACATATGTAGTAACAGGCAGCACGTCGAAAACGAAAGTGCTGGAAAAATTTGATCTGGGCTCTTCCGCGGCTAATGTACTGGCACTATGTTCCGACTCTATATCGGAAGGCGTAAACCTACAACAAGCCTCAGTGCTGGTACTGTTAGACATGCCCAGTGTCCTGCGTATTGCGGAGCAAAGGATTGGCAGAATCGACAGGCTTGACAGCCCCCACAAAGAGATTGAGGTATACTGGCCTAATGACACCGACCAATTCGCCCTGAAAACTGACTTAAAGCTGATAAAAACATCTGTTGACACCGATACTCTGATCGGCTCCAATTTCAAAATACCGCCAGAGATACTTGATAAACATTTGGAAAGTATTGTCAAACCGGACCAAATGATCGATGCCCTGAAAGAATTTGAAAACACGGACGTCTTATGGGAAGGGATGCAGGACGCTTTTAGGCCAGTACACGATCTTTATGATGGATCAAATGCAATTTTAAAAATGGAGGACTATGAGTACCTGAAAGATATAGATGCAACTGTAAAGGTAAAACTTAGTATTTGTTCCAGTAAAAAACCATGGTTGTTTTTAGCATTAAGGGGAACTAAAAGCAACTCACCAAGATGGTATTATATAGATGAAAACGATAAAATCTACCTGGAATTGTCAGAAATATGTCAACAATTAAGAAAAAGCCTTTCGGAAGTCGAGATACGGGAAGAAACTTGGTCCGAGCACACAAAATTGTCGTTGAATAAATATGTCGCGCTCCTGCAGCAGAACGAAATCAATATCCTTCCGAACAAACGAAAGCGAGCTCTGGAAGTTGCCCAGTTCATATTGACAAAGCAAAAGGACTTGGAGGCTAAAAGCAAGGATAAAAAAAGGCTTCAGCTAATAACTCAATTACTTGGCTATTTCAAACCATCAACTATTGATGATGAATTAAGCCTTGATTATTATATGTTTTCTCAACAATGGCTGGATATCCTTAACCCCTATCTATACGAGAAGAAAAAATCAAACAAAAGGCGCAAAAATGTTATCACCTTGAATACTTTAAAAAAAGATTTCAAAAATATTCACCTATCAATACCAGTTTTGCAAAATATTATTGATAATGCTCCATTTGCAACTCAGACCTGGAGCCGTGTTGCCGCATGTATTATTGGAATACCGAAGTAGGTCTGGTATATTATTCTGGCAACTTATCTCTTGCAAAAAGATTAATATATAATAAATTATCAGTGTTGTTTCGATGTTGAATAAATAAGTTCTTTGAAATTATTGTCTGTATTGGGTTCTAGCCGATTCCGCAATGGAAACGATTTGAAAGTTACCAAACTTTGCCTTGTTTTAAAGCATTGATAATCAATACTCATGAACCAGGGCAAATATGTCTTCTCTCAGATAATGGAATTAGTTTCACATAAAGTGTTTTATGCTTGCGTCGATCGGTACAAGGGAGATTTTAAATCCAAACAGTTTTCATGCTGGAAACAATTCCTGTGCATGGCTTTTGGCCAACTAACACATCGGGAGAGCCTATCCGATACCATAGTATGCCTTCGAGCTAATGCCGGAAAACTGTATCATCTCGGTATCGGCCAAGCTATTGCAAAAAGTACTTTATCCAAAGCCAATGAAAATCGTGACTACAGGATTTTCTCTGAGATGGCGATGATCTTAATTGAAGAAGCCAAATGGTTGTATTTAAAAGATTGCGACCTGGAAGTCGATCTTAAGAAATAGACGTGTGCCTGTCGGCATTCAGTTGGGCCAAGTTCCGAAAAACAAAAGGCGGTATCAAAGTGCATGTTCAATGGGATTTAAAAACTGCTGTCCCGGAATTTGTCCAAATTACACCAGCTTCGGTTCATGAGGTGAATATCCTGTAGTATCGTCTTTCAGCCAGATAGTTTTTACGTCATGGACCGCGGCTACACTGACTTTGGCAGATTGTATGATATTCATAAAGCAAAAGCCTTCTTTATCACACGGGCCAAGGATACCCTCAACTTTTCCAGAGTGTGGTCCGTATCTCCAAAGAAGCTATGGGCAGAGGTAATGTGCGACCAACAGGGAAAAACTCATCCCAGCCAAGTCCTGCCAAATCTCCATGTATATCTCTGATTTCTTGTCGTACATTTTGCATATACCCCTCATATGTTGCTGCTACTCGCGGAAAATCAGCACGCCAGTTTTCTCCCAACACTTGTATATGATCTATATATCCCATATAGTAGACAACTCTTTGCTGTAAATCTCTCTTGACAGAATATAGATAGACCCTACCTATCTCCTCCACATCTTCTCTTAAAAGGCGGACTCCTCGAATATAGCCGTACTGATAGCCATCTATCTGGTAACGAGTATTGAATAACCATTCTTCCTGGCCAAAACCAATAGGCGGCCTTGGAAATCTGGTTTATCCGACAAACTGACCCTACTGCCTGATTTTTTCACGGCAACCAATATGGAGAAGACCCGAAAAGTCCTTAATAATGCCTTCATTGCCGATGTGCTCCTTGAATTTGGAGCTCTCCAGGCGAAGGAAACAGATACCGACAGCCTGGAAAAGCAATGGCAAGCATTTCTGAAAAATATAGTTGGATATTCACGACGCTATTTGCGCATCCAGTCATCCTGCGTTGCGTTTCTCAGTCCTGAATAATCCTGACCTGGCTTTGTATCAGAAACTGACCTGCGTCCCTTTTAAGCGCTGCGGACCCGATGAAATGAAGCATCTGCGCGGCACGGATCGCCATGATGGGGCGGCCAGCGTTTAAACGGTAGGAATAGGTTAAATACGGATCTTGTATAACCTTCAAATGGCTTTTATTGGTGCTGTCCAGCCATATAGATTGTTATTGACCGTATTGAAAACATAGATGAACAGTTCCTACAACTCCTTACGGTCAATGCCGGCCATCAGGTCGCGGTTACGAGCATCGGTGTCCAGTTCCATTTTCTGAAACAGCCGGGCACTGTCCTGTGCATGAGGCGAGGTATAATATATAAAGTACTCTATCTCATTTCCTAGATCCCCGCGGACTAGAGCAGAAAACCTCATTATGATTTTGTAGGCCTAATCAAGCGTTTGTTGCAAGATGGTTGGTCAATATGCAATGACCATTTCCAGCGTTTGCAGCAGCAGCAGGTAGTCGCCATGGCTTATCGTGAAGGCATTTGTCGCGGGGATATAGTTGATAGACACGGTTGCTACAGAACTGGACAAAAGTGATTGCTCTTGCTCCTTTATCTTGTCTGGGTCGTGAAGATCACCGAAATATTTGAGGAGCAGCATAAGCTTTCGGGCGCCCTGTTGTGTTTGCCAAAAACTGGTCCTGCCTTCTGCTAGCAACTTTCCTATAAGGAGATTTTTGCAAAGCAGATAGCGGTGATAAAATATCCATACTTTGCGCGGCGTCGCTTTCTCCCAACTGCGAACGACATCTCTTAGATACTCTCCCTCTAAGTCGGAGACTTCCTGCCAGCTATCAGCTAGATCGCTTGAGAGTGTGTCACCTGGCGCCTGTTCACGAGCGGCAGAAGCTTCGGGCTTTTGGCCCTCTAGCGGGACTTCCGGTGCTTGCCCTGTTGGTTGTTTACCCGTTTGTGCACTACCGCTTGACTCTTCGGGAACAACGGGCGGTTCGGCACTCGATGCAGGCACCTTTGCTGATTTTCGGTACTGCAAGATGGTGTCTACAAATTCTACTCGCTGGTAGGGAGTTAATACCCCCAGTTTGATCGCTGAGACAAAGAGTTTGTCCAACTGTTCAATGACTAGTTCCTGAAGGGCCAGCTCATCGGCAGGTTCTCTCTTTGAAGGAAAAAAAGACGAATACTTGGTGGAGATCGCACTTTTTAAGATATTTTCGTCGATGGCCGTCAGTATGATAAGACGGTCTGCCACCGCATCGTCTTCCAGCATGGTCCTTAGACCGTCGATTGTCTCTATGATCTTATCCTGCCGGCAGCGGTCGATGTCTTCCACTTCCAAGATGATCTTTTGCTTTCCAATCTTACTGCCGGGAATCCATACTTCCAGCAGCTTAATGAGTTCTTCCTGGATGCTGGCCTGCATGCCCATCGCGCCTCTGTAATGATGACGGATGGTATATTTTTTGATTAGATTGACGGCCTTGGCGGAGTTTTCTTTCCATAACTTGATCAAGAGGCCTGCAAGTAAGAGTATGGAGGCTGGTATCACCGTGATCAGGAAGGGCTTCCATCTGGAAAATGTCCAAGTGGATAGAATAGCAACCGTAGCAGACGCGAAAATGAGCACAGGCCAAGGACCATTTCTTTTCAGGTTAAGACGCAAAAGCCGCCAGGGATAAGGACGCCAAAATTTCCAGGTGAACTTGCCAAGATAACCTTCCGCCAGACGTTCGTATAGGTAGGCCCAGGAGGCGGGTGTTTCCTGGTACTTCCATGCGTCATAACTAACCCGGATAAAGATCGTCTCTTTGTTTTCCAATAGTACGTTCCATAACTGTTTGATAAAGAAAGTTTTTCCCCGGCCCCATTTGCCGAATATACCTATCATCTGCCCCTTTTCATTCGGCAGTTCCTGGATGATCTTGGCGATGTCGAAGGCCAGCAGCTTAACACCCATGACAGGGGTGAAATTGGAACGGTTGAGGCTGGGAAACGGGGTCCTGTAAAGTCCTTCCCGGTAAGTCATCCGTCCTTCTTCCGTAGCCTCACCAGATTGACGAGCATAGCGCACGCCATGAGAGCTCAAAAATTTTCGCATGAATAACCATAAGCCTTCATACTCTCTATAGGTCTCATAAAAACGATCTTCCCCCAGCTCAATAGTCCTCGTGCCGTCCGGAGCAGTGCCGAAGGAGCGGATTAGGTTCGGAAAGTGTAGCATTAATTTGAAGATGCGCAGAACGTCATGATCTGTCAGTGCATCGCCCGTTTCGTCCAGAATCAGCCTGATGCTGATCTGCGTGTATATTTTTCCCTGGCTTAACAACCTTCGAATGACCCATATAACCCGATCGAATTTTTCAAATATGGGGGACTCTGGATGGATCTGACTGATACCCCATAACGAGATCTCACGGCCTGTCAGCAGCAACGAATTGATCTGGGCAGGTTCAAAGTCCCGGGGAAAATCTTTCCATAGCTCCTGCAGAGAATAGGACGACGTTATCTCCCGGCCATGCAACCAATTCTGGTACATGATTTCCAGGTATTTGCGCTCATTATCGCTGAGTGCCACGGTGGGGAAATCGTAGTCCAGTTTGATAAACTCTTCAAAATTAACTTTGTACATCGGAACCAAGTAATACGCGGATTCCGGCTGTAGCAACCGACCATAGATAAAGTGACGCAGTAGCGAGCTGGCTTGGATGTTTGGTCGGTAATATTCAAGCACCTTCATCCTTACTGTCACGTCCGCTCCAGCAGTTATATTACCCACCTCCAACAGGTAAAGAACAACTTTATGCTCATCGTCATAGGCAAATAATTTGTCGCCCTTCTTCAGTATTTCCAGGAAAGGAGTGTCTACGGCTTTGTCCGCATTGGCTGACTGAAAGGTATGCACTACTTCTGTCACTTCCGATCTAGCTTCCGCATCACTTTGTTTACCCTTCGTTTTAGGTAACCGGAAGATCCAATAATTATCCCCGGCAGCAGGCTCGGGATAGATTTCGAAGCTGTCTTCATCTCCCTGGGCTGAAACTTGCAAAAAACAACCCAGTGCATAGGGCACATAATCTGCCCAAGCGAAGAATTTGACAAACTTGTACCCGTCGACGGGAAGTTGAGCAGCCAGGGCCGGGCAGCCAGGCGCCTTCAGCTGTATGTCAATCTTGTTATCGGCCGTATTGAGAGTGATCTTCAGATGTACTTCGGACTGCGAAATATATGTGTCATACCGAAGCATCGGCGACTCCATCTGTGGAAAGTAGTAGCTCCCGAGGGCAATCCGGCTTGGATAACCCCATCCAGTTTGCGACCGCTCCCCTACGTCGATCTCAATGAATCGTAGGTTTTGGTTGCTGTATCTGCCAGCGGAAGGCTCGAAACCGAAATGTTCTTGCTGGGAAAGAGCTATTCCGAAGCGCCAATATTTTGTTCCGGATAACGGTGTCAGGACGATGTCAAATCGGGAATCTTCGAGATGTAGGGTATCCGAAGGGTTATATACCAGGTCATTATATTCGCTATCGCCCGAATTTTTGAAAATGTGATAAAATCTATTCATGGACAGGTGGGTTTAGTTGTGCCAAAGCAAAAGGTTGGAAGCAATACTAACACGTAAATATAAAATATGTCTGGTTCAATAAATAATGTCGGCTACAGGGGCGGGAAGGATAACGTGGAACAATAGAGCACCAGGCTATATCTATATCTTATGCAACACTTTCGTATACGCTGGTTCGTTTACCTATTTTTACCTCCGTGTTACACATGTGCTGTAATTTGCGCACTGGATGCCTCCGTCCAAATTGCCAGAATTTCACTATCAATGACATGCGGAGCATCATTACCAATTCCCATACTTCCTCCTCAAATATTCAACAACAATCTTCTTATCAAAAAGTAGTCTTCCTCCAATCTTCATCCTTGGAAATTCCGGATCCTTGATCAGTCGAAAGATCGTGCTCCTGGACATACTCGTTACAAAGGCCAACATCTTAATATCAACAAGATCCTGTTCCGGAGAGTGATCAGCCATTGGGCCGGAATGTAAGAGATGACAAGCCCTGACCTGAGCATTTTTAGTTTCTATTTTATTCATCCTTTGCCGGACCTTATAATTGCGCTGCCCGCATGAAAGAGAGCAAAATTTCGTAGAGGTTTTTTTGGCGATGAATTCTTTGCCACATTGCTGGCAAATTCTTTTTAATTCAAGATTGCTGCTCATACCCTATTTTTTAAATTGTTTTAAAAAATGGGCCTGATTTCAATAGTGCCAATTGATGTCAGTAGGTTTCCACAACTTTACAGAACTATATAGCGCTGTAGTTATTTCGTCCTTTAAATATGTTTTTTTGTATCTCCGTATGGTTTTACAAAACAGGCTATTACATGTACAAAATAATAAAATATTATTAATATAAAACAATTTACGAATCCATATTTCATTTAAAATCAGCCAATAACATCAAATCACTTCCCAATACAAAACTTACTAAACACATAATCCAACAAATCCTCACTCGTGATCTCCCCCGTGATCTCCCCGAGATAATGCAAACAATGCCGGATCTCCAAAGCCAGCAGGTCCCCTGGCAACCCGTCATCCAATCCCTTATGTATACCCGCCAGGGAACCCCGCACCTGCTGCAGCGCATGATAATGCCGCGCATTCGTCACGATAGTCCCTTCCGTCTGTGTATTCCCTTGCAGCACCTGATCTACCAATCTTTGCTTCAGCACCTCCACCAGCCTCCCTTCTTTCGCCGAAATAAACACGGCATCCGGTATCCCTCCAAACTTCCGCCGGGCCGCATCTTCCGACATCGCATCCACTTTATTCCCAACCCACACATATCTTTTCCCACCGTCGGCGGCAACCAGTTCCTGCTTACGCCCCATCACCTCATCAATCTCATCACTCACATCAAACATATACACCACAATATCCGCCTGCTGCATCTTCTCCAGGCTCTTCCCCACCCCAATCGACTCGATCACATCCGTCGTATGTTGCCTGATCCCCGCCGTATCGATCAACCTGAAAATGATCCCATCGATATTTAACGTCTCCTCGATCGTATCGCGGGTCGTACCTGCAATCTCCGAAACAATAGCCCTGTTCTCATTGAGCAATGTATTCAGCAGCGTCGACTTACCCGCATTGGGCTTACCAACAATAGCTACCGAAACCCCGTTTCGAATTACATTCCCCAATCTAAAAGACTGTAGCAGTTGATCCACCGTCCCTTCCGAGGAACTCACCAGCTCATAGAACTTGCTCCGATCCGCAAACTCCACATCTTCCTGCGAAAAGTCCAGCTCTAATTCTATCAATGCCGAAAAACTCAGCAGCTGTTCCCGCAATTCCCGTAGCGCCTTTGAGAACCCGCCCCGGATGGTATGCAATGCCGTCCGTGCCGAAGCCGCCGTGTTGCTGGCGATAAGGTCCGCCACCGCCTCCGCCTGCGTGAGGTCCATTTTGCCTTTCAAAAACGCCCGCTGCGTAAATTCGCCCGCACGCGCCAACCGGGCACCCTGCCGCAACAGCGCCTGTATCACCCGTTCCTGTACATAAGGGCTCCCGTGACAGGAGATCTCTATGACATCCTCCCCCGTATAGGACCTGGGCCCCCGGAACAGGGACACCACCACTTCATCCAGCGACTCGTCCCCTTCTTTCAAGAACCCAACGTGCAACGTATGCGAAGCCTGCTGCGCCAGGTCCTTCGACGGAAAAAGCCTTCCCACCACCCTGAAACTTTCCGGTCCGCTGACCCGGATCACGCCAATAGCGCCGATCCCCGGCGGAGTCGCCAGGGCCACGATCGTGTCATCCCATCCTGCTAATTTTCCCAACATGGGGGCAAAGGTACATTTTTATGGGGTCGGCAGCATAGCGCCATTCGGCTCCACGGCAGGGTCGACCTCAGACCCCGGAATGACAAGTCCCCGCCTTTACTTTTTCAAACTCGCCGTATTCGCCCAATCGCAAAGCCATTTATCCCCCCCGCCCCCTCCGCGACCATCCGCCCAGCTATAGCCCGAAGGCGCCTTACATTCAACTGGCACATGCCCCTACAATGCCCAACAGAATGTCGGCACAACAAAGAACAAATGCGCAGAGATACCGAATGTACAGCGCCGAAGAGAACTTCGTCGGAACGTCGTCCCTCGTCCCTCCTCGTTCGTAACCTTCGCTGCGCTCGGTTATAACTGACGGGAATAGTAGTATAACAGATCTTATAAATCTTGGAAGCCTTTTCCTTCTCCGCTTAGACGGCGACCCTAACCCTTCCGCCGCTGTACTTTCGCTATTATTGAAAATTTATTCCTTATTGAGCCAAGGCTACTATGAACGGCGGTGGATGAATCAGCGAGCTGAAAGATAAGGCGGCTCCACGGCAGGGTCGACCTCAGGCCCCGGAATGGCAAACCGCCGCCTTTACTTCTTTGAACTCCCCACATTCGCCCAATCGAAACCTCACTTATAAATCCCCACCCGGCCCCCTCCGCGACCATCCGCCCAGCTATAGCCCGAAGGCGCCTTACATTCAACTGGCACATGCCCCTACAATGCCCAACAGAATGTCGGCACAACAAAGAACAAATGCTGAATGATACCGAATGTACAGCGCCGAAGGGCCTATAGCTGTCGGGAATAGCCATAGCTACCCATGCTACAGCGCCTAAAGAGACCTTCGCAGCTCCCGGTTATCACTGACGGGAAATGCACAAAAAAAAGTCCCCTCCAACCGGAGGGGACCCTAAATTACATATCCAAACTACTACTGTGCTTCCAACTTAAACACAATAGGCTGTTTCTTATAAGACTTCACCTGCCGACCATTCTGCACCGCAGGCGTCCATTTACCACTCTTCTTAATAACCCTTACCGCCTCATCACGCAGCCCCCCTTCCGAAGGTCCACTGATAGCCGAAACATCACTCACATTACCCTCCTTATCCACGATGAACTGCACCACCACAGTACCCTGTATCTCATTATTCACCGCTTCATCCGGGTAACGGAAGTTCTTATTCAGGTAACGCAGCCAGGCCGCAGGCCCTCCAGGATATTCAGACTCGATCTCCACCTTGGTAAAGGTCTTATCATAATCTTCCTCATCCTTCTTAGGCGCTTCAACCACACCCTTGCCGGCATCAGAAACAGGAGGAGCCGTAATGCCTTCATCCTTGATACCTTCCTGATTTACCGTACCGATCTTGGTGTCTTCCAGCTTTTCCTGTTCCGGAGGCTTTTCGTCCTCTTTTACTTCATTGTCTTTCACGATCTTAGGAGGAGTGAACTTCGCAATCTCCACCTTGGGCGGCTCCACTTTCGGAGGCGGGGGCGGAGGCGGTTCATTCTTCTTTTCTTCCTTGACATCTTCCAGCTGCACGTCCTGTACCTGTACCACCTGCTTCGCCTTGCCCGAATCCAGATTGGATATGAAGTAGGCAACGAAGAGCAATACCAGGGCCGCAGCCATCGCAATAAGGGCCCTGACCAGGCGCTTATTGTAGGTTTTGCGCAGCTCATAAGCGCCGTACTCCTTATTCCTTCCCTCGAAGATGATGTCGAGGATGTCGGCGCTTAGTATTTTATTGACTTCCATTGTGAATGGTTTATTTTTTTCGACCAGCGAGCCTGGAAGACTCCCTGGCCAGTCCAGCGGACCTATGTCCCTAATTAGATTCTATGCCGGAAAGATTCCATATGGAATTTCCCGGTTTATTTTACGCCGTTGGCTTGCTCCGTGGCCGCGATGAACTTATATTCATCAGGGGTAATATCCACCAGTGCATAGCGCTTAACGTCATCGATCTTCATCTCGTCCAGCATGTCTACCGTGTTCTTATAGGTAGCGTCCTGCGTGGGCTTTATGATCACCATGAAGTCCTTGGGGTCCGTCCTGCGCTTCTTGTCAAGGATGACATCCCTGATCTTCTTCCAGTCGGACTGCTGCAGCTTGGACGGGTCCAAACCCTCATAGTAATAAATATAATTCGCCTTCGAAGGCATCACCGTAAGGGCCGCAGACTCTTTCAGCTTGTTCTGCTCGTCGGGCTTGTCCGTATCCTTCGGCAGGTTCAGCTTCATAGCCGTCGGTGAGCTCATCGTCGTGGTGAAGATGAAGAAAGTGATCAGGAGAAATCCCAGGTCCACCATGGGAGTCAGGTCCACGCGGGTAGACAGCTTCTTACTCTTTTTGACGCCCGGTCCTTTTTTATGACCGCCCCCGCTTGAGGTATCCATTTCTGCCATAAAATAGCTTTTTTTAAAGTTACTAAAAATTAATCAGTTTCCCGTTCCGGATATCATTCTACAATCAGCTCATTATCAATCAATTGCACAGAATGAAGCCGGAATTATTCCGTGGCCTTGCTACCGGATGTCTGCTGCACTTTGTACAGCTCGCTTCCCGCAGGTGCCGGCACAGGGTTGGTCACCATTTGGAACTTCATCTGGTCATTCTTCTTGAAAGCTATGATCACGCCCTGGAAAGAAGGGTATTTCGCAGCATTGTCACCTTTCACGAGCAGGGCCATTTTAGAGCCCTGGAAGGCGCCGACAGCCGCTCTGACCCAGTCGACCAGCTCATTATCGGTGCTATCCTTTACAGGTATCCCTGGCAGGGTTAGCTTTTTCGCTTCATCCGGCGTCTTATCCAGGTAGGATTTCAGCTGGCTGAAAGGCACCCCGATATAAGCGGTGGGATTGTTCGAAAAATTCTTCTTTTCCTGGTCTGAAAGCCCCAGGTTCTTGGCTGTATTGATCCCGTCGATGATATCCTTCTTCTCGGAGGTATTACCATCGGAAACGCTGAAATACACTTTTCCCTCTTTGTCCATGGTCACCAGCACCACGTTCTTTTCCGGGGCCACTTTGGACGACACGGAACTGGGGGTCGTCACGCTCAGCGCCTCAGGCGGTTTGAACTTGGTAGCCAATATGAAGAAGGACAGCAGGAGAAATGCCACATCACACATGGCCGTCATGTCGATGTTCGTGCTTTTACGCGGTATTTTGGCTCTAGGCATTTTAAATGTTTTAATTGATCAGAAACCCTATTCACAACTTGTAGCTCCTCGCCCGTGGCTCGTCGCTTACAACGCTCTACTATGACCCAATTTCGCCGGAATTCCATAAGATCTTTGCCAACATCTGCAAAAAATCAGGGCAGCCCCCGGCGGTCGAACCGCCTTATTCCTTCCGTCCGGTACCCTCCGGATCGATCGGCTCTCTCCAAACTTCCACCCGACTGACCAGGAAGCCTGAAAGCCCAACCACCACCGGATGATCCCGATCCCGCTTATTTGTACAGGGATGCGAAGCTCTGTGTCAGTGTAAAGCCGCTTTCGTCGATACCATACGTGATACCGTCGATCTTGGTAGTGAAAATGTTGTACATGATAATGGAAAAAGCGGAAGTACCGATTCCCAATGCCGTATTGTACAGGGCCTCGGAGATACCTTGGGACAGCTGTGCAGCAGCTTCACCACCACCGCTATCACCAAGCGCCGCGAAGGAAGTGATCATCCCGATAACCGTTCCCAGCAGACCCATCAGGGTAGCGACAGAGGCGATCGTGGAGAGGAACACCAGGTTCTTTTCCAGCATCGGCAGTTCCAGCGCAGTAGCTTCTTCAACTTCTTTCTGGATAGCCAGTACCTTCTGCTCGGTGTCAAGCTCGGCATTGGTGATCATTTCTTTGTATTTGCGAAGGCCAGCCTTCATTACATTACCCACGCTGCCTTTCTGACGATCGCACTCTGCGATGGCAGAATCAACATTCTTATTGGCCAGGTGATATTGTACTTTACGGATGAATTCAGCGATATTGCCGTTCCCGGTTGCTTTAGCAATCGTCATGAAACGCTCGATTACGAAAGTCAGCACAGTCAGCAGCGCTCCGATCAGGATAGGAACGATGATCCCCCCTTCATACATACGGGCAAATCCGCTCTTGGGACCCTTATGATGCGCCCAGAATCCGCCATTGGGATCAGGAGTGTTAAAATTGCTGTCGGCACCGATGATGAATCTCCAGATCAGGTAGCCGGCAATAATGCAGACTGTAGGCGCTACCCAGGAAATCGAATTGCCTTTCTTTCTTGGTTGTACAGATGATGTGGAACTCTTAGCTGCTGTCGCTGCAGTCGGTTTCGTTTCAGCCATGATCGTTTGTTTTTAGTGTTTTTTAAAAAATTGAAGTATGTAATAGAAAATGATTGTACAATTCTAAGGAAAAAAGCTTTTCAATCGACGAATTGGATCACTAAATTTTTTTATAGGCTTCACAAGATAAGGTTTTTAAACTACTGACAAATTCTAAATATTCAGTGCGTTATGTCGCACCAACAGCCCGTCCCGTCAAGTTTTGCGCCACCGCGCACCCAACACAATACGGAGCAATTTGAATGTTTTTTCAGTTAATTAAGGATCGGAAAAGGTTAATGATTGGCCGTCGGCGTTTACTCATATCTCAACGCCTCGATCGGGTTGAGTCTTGATGCTTTTAAGGACGGATACAGTCCCGCCAGCAGTCCAACGATCGTACATAGGAGGATCCCCCCCAGCAGCCACGCCCAGGGGACGACAAAACCAGTATGTAAAATAAGCGAAAAAGAATTACCAACAATCACGCCAAGGACAACGCCGAACGCCGCCCCGATAAGACTGATCAGCACCGATTCGAAAAGGAACTGCTGCCGCACATTCCGCTGCCGCCCCCCGATCGCCTTAATGAGCCCTATTTCCTTGGTGCGTTCCGTCACCGAGACCAGCATGATATTCATCAGCCCGACCGCCGCTCCCACCAGGGTGATCACCCCGATCAGCACCGCGCTCAACGTAATAAAGCTCAGGTTACGCATCAGCATCGCCACCCCGCTGTCGCTCTTATCGATATAGAAATTGTTGTCTTCCGTCACTTCCAGCTGCCGGATAGGCCGCATGATCCCCTCCGCCTGGTCAATTGCCCCGTCGATCGTCCGGACGTCGGAGACCTTCACCAGTACGCTGAAAGAAGCATTCGGGTTGGAGTTAAAGAACCTTCGTACATTATTATAGGAGGTGAGGATCATATTGTCCCAGCTCATCCCCAGTGTCGACCCCTTCGAATCCAGCACCCCCACCACCCGGAAAGGCAGCCCGTTCACCCGGATCACCTTCTCCAGAGGCCGGGAAGGATCATGCCCGAAAAAACGCTCCGCCAGCTCACTTCCCACCACGCAAACATTGCGCCCAGACTCCACATCCAGCTCGTTCAGGTTCCTGCCCGCCGCTATATTATACCCGTTCAGCTCAGCCCAGTTGGGGTCCCCCCCATACACCGCCACCGTCGGGTTCGTCTTCTTATCCCCCAGCGACACCACCGCATCCCGCGATCCGAACATGGTCAGACAGATCCTGGCCGGGTATTGAAACCGCTCCTTGAAGGTCTCCGCCTGGTTTTTAGTGATCGGCTTGCCCGAATTGGACTTCTTCGCCTTCCGCTGCCCCTTTTTCTCCGCCTTCACATTGCTATGGTCAAACCCCATTTGCCACTCCCGGTAATGGATCGTAAACCCATTGGCCCCCATGGCCGAAAAGCTCTCCATGAACTTCTGCTTCATGGCATCGATCGCCGTATTGATCCCCACCAGCGCCATGATCCCAAACGCAATAATGGACACAGTGATCCCCGTCCGCAATTTATTGCTCCTCACCGTGCGAAAGGCCAGCGCCAGCGTATCCTTGAGTTTCATGCGAACGTAAGATACTAAATTCTATCCTATCGGCGTGCCCCGCCGCCCCGGCGGGTCGGGCTCTACACTCATAGTCCTCGTCCTTCGGACTCCGGGCTACCCGTTCCGATCCCTCACGCGTCGGGCAGAACTTTGTCGGAACGTCGTCCCTTGTTCCTCCTCGTTCGTAACCTTCGCTACGCTCGGTTATGTTCCAACTCCTCACCCTACCGGGTTCCGGGGTTTCCACTGCAATCCCTCACGCGGATGGCCGAGGTGCCGGGCTACCCGCAGAACTTCGGAGCATAGCTCCTCGTTCGTAACCTTCGGTCGGAGCGACATTTAGTCGCTCTTTCTCGGTCGTAACCTTCGCTTCGCTCGAGAACTTCGTCAAGGCTGCTTCGACACGCCTGGACCTTCGTCAGAACGTCGTCCCTCGTTCTTTCCTCGGTCGTACCTTTCGGTTCCCTCAGGTATTTTCGTAACCTTCGGTCGAAGCGACATTCAGTCCCTCCTCTCGAGACCTTCGGCGGAGCTGCTTCGACACGCTCCTTCTCGGTAGAGCTTCGGTCTCAACACTGTTGAGACCTTGCCCGCAACCTTCGCTTCGCTCGCTTGCCTTCGTCGGGGCTTCGTACCTCGCCCACTCCTCGAGAACTTCGTCAAGGCTGCTTCGACACGCCTTTCCTTGTTCGTCCTCCCTTCGGTCGAAGCGACATTCAGTCCCTCCTCTCGAGACCTTCGGCGGAGCTGCTTCGACACGCTCCTTCTCGGTAGAGCTACGGTCTCAACACTGTTGAGACCTTGCCCGCAACCTTCGCTTCGCTCGCTTGCCTTCGTCGGGGCTTCGTACCTCGCCCACTCCTCGGTTATCCCTCACGCACTTTTTCCCCCCTCCCCCTTTTGATGCCATTCCCCCTCCATTCCATATTAAATTATTATTACCACCCCTCCTGACAAAGAAAAAGCCCCGCGACAGCGGAGCTTTACTCATGTAACTCGACAGTTAAACTTAGAAAAACTATTTGAAAATATTAAATCTACATCCCAATCTAAACTACATCCTGGCCCGGATTACTTCCTGGCCGTCGTATAAACCTCCCAGCTATCTCCGGTGGAACGCAACGTCACCTTCGCATCCGCGCTCTCCAGCGACACATAATAGCAGCTGTCCTCATTTCCAGTCAGCTCGAAAAGCTCCGTGATCCAGTAAGCCTTGTAATCATTCTTCAGGCTCAGCAGCAGGCCCAAAGGCAGCTGGGAAGAAGTGATATTGCGGGTCACGGCCAACAACTCCCCACGATTAGAGTAAAAAGCAAACATCACCACATCATTCATCTTGAACGTCAGCTTGGTAAAAGCCTCATGCGCCTCCGTACCTATTATTTGCGCACCCCGGAAACTCTTCTTAAAAGAAATACTGATATCGCCGTTAACAGAATCCACCGGCTTTGCAAAGCTATAGCCCGTTCCAAGGACCAGCAGCAACGTCATCATGACGGCTGCTTTCTTACTTACATTCTTAATGGTCTGGCGAAAATTGATTGTCTGGTTCATAAAATTATTTTTTAAATGTTTTTGGTTTTGTTTTTTCATCCGTCCCGGGCGTCCCCAGGTATGCCAACTACTAGTCCATCCAAATGCCAACTTTTTAAAACAATTGACAATCAAGCACATAACAAAAAACCCTGAACCCGGGGTGTACGCTCCTGACATATCAACTGTCCGCTTTTGAACCAAACATTAAAACAAGGTACATTTTTATGGGGTCGGCAGCCTACCACTATTCACCAGCCGTGGCGTCGCACCCTTGTACAGCGGTGGGGGCATCTGCTTTTTTCTTCCTCTGCCCTTGCAGGCTGCCGGCTGATCCCTGTTTTCTTCTCCGCTTAGCCGGCGACCCTAACCCTTCCGCCGCTGCAGAACTTCGCTTCGCTCGGTTATGTTACCATTGAACATGGCACATCCATCAGCGAACCATCCTATTATACATTTGTAGCTAATCACCTACGCAAATTAAGGCGGCTCCACGGCAGGGTCAACCTCAGGGTCGCTGCATGGCAAGCCGCCGCCTTACTTCTTCGAACTCGCCTCATTTCGCAATCATACTCCTCCTTCCTCCTATCCAATCCCCCTCGCCCCCTCCGCGACCAGCCGACCAAGACCTTCGTCGGAGCTGCTTCGACACGAGGGCTACGCCCGTATCCTTCGTTGGTTCCAACACTGTTGGACCCTTCCTCGGATACCTCGCCCGTAACCTTCGCTACGCTCGGTTAAGCCTGAAGGACGCCTTACATTCAACTGGTCCATTCAACTACAAATGCCCAATAGAATCCCGGCCACAACAAAGAACCAATGCGTAGTGGTACCGAATGTACAGCGCCGAAAGGCCTATAGCTGTCGGGAGTGTTATAATCCCCCCATTCTACAGCGCATAAAGAGAGCTTCGCTCGGTTATAGCTGACGGGAATAGCCATAGGCAACCCCATTTACCCCAATCCCCCTCGCCCCCTCCGCGACCAATCGACCAGCTATAGCCCGAAGGCGCCTTACATTCAACTGGCACATGCCCCTACAATGCCCAACAGAATGTCGGCACAACAAAGAACAAATGCTGAATGATACCGAATGTACAGCGCCGAAGGGCCTATAGCTGTCGGGAATAGCCATAGCTACCCATGCTACAGCGCATAAAGAGAGCTTCGCTCGGTTATAGTTGCCGAAACAGCAAAAGCCCACAAACACCTAAATAAACCATAAAACGCTTAAAAAACCCAAAGAGAAGAAAACCTACCAGGTATAAACCAACCCATGCAACCTATCCAGCACCACCTGCGGAAACACTCCCAGCAGCAATATCAGCGCCGCCACCACTACCAGCAATCCCTTGAACCCGGGCCGCAGTTCCAACACCTGCGCATCCCCGTCCTTGAAATACATCGCCTGGATCACCCGGAAATAGTAGTACACGCTCACCGCCGCACAGAGCACCGCAAAGATCACGAGCCAGAGGAAATGCCCCGTTTCAATAACAGATGCCAGCATATAGTATTTAGCGAAGAAGCCCGCCGTCAGGGGTATCCCTGCCAGCGAAAGAAGAAATATCGTACAGGTAGCCGCCAGCACCGGGTGGTGCTTAGCCAACCCATTAAAACCCTCGAAAGTATAATCCTTCATCTTGATCAGCACGGCGAAGATCCCGATCGTCGCCAGGCTATAGGCCGCCGCATACAGCAAAATGCCTTCCTTGGCCAGTCCATTGATGGACAGCAGGGCCAGCAGCATAAAGCCCGCCTGGGCAATGGAGGAATAGGCCAGCATCCGCTTGACGCTCTGCTGGAACACCGCCGTGATATTACCGATGAACAGCGTCACTGCCGTGATGATCGCCACGAACAACTGCCACCGTGCCTGGCTGTCGCTGAACGTCTCATCGAACAGCCGGATAAACCCGATAAAGATCCCCGCTTTCACGATCGTAGCCATAAAGGACGTAAACACTGTCGGTGCCCCGTCATACACATCCGGTGTCCAGAAATGGAAGGGGGCCGCAGAGACCTTGAAACCCATCGCTACCAGCAGCAGCAGCAGGCCGGAGATGTACAGGGCAGACAGGCTGGCCTTCCCTACTCCCAGATCATCGATAGAGAAGGTCCCCGTGGGGCTGGCCCCATATAACAAGGCGATCCCCAGCAGCATCAACCCCGTTGAGAACGACCCCATGAGGAAATATTTCAGTGCCGCCTCATTGCTCTTCAGGTTCTTCTTATCACTGCCGGTGAGGATATATAAAGGGATGGAAATGATCTCGATACCTAAGAACAGCATCAGCAGGGTATTGAACGTCGTCACCAGGCTCACGCCGCAAAGGACGAAGAAGATCAGCGCAAAACATTCCGCCACAGGGATACGGGCGGTAATATTTTCGATCTCCCGGCCCGACAGCAGCACATAGATGAGCGTGGCGCCGAAAATGATCGTGTTGGCCAGCAGGCCAAAGCTGTCGAAGAAGAGCATCTTATGCACGTCGACAGGGAAAAAGTGGTAGCCGATCAGGTCCAGGTAATTGCCCGTCAGCAGCAGTAAGAGACCCAGGACCGCGGCATTCCGGATCGTCGCCGCTTTATTCGTGACGATCCCGCTGAACATCATGATGATCCCCCAAAGTGCCGATATAATAATTGCGTTCATACCTAAACCTAGTTATAACTTATAATTCATTTTTGTAATGAGCATGTCCACCGTCTCTTTCGTCAAATTCAGCATCGGCTTCGGATAAACGCCGATCACGACAATGAGCACCACGATCGCCGCCAGGACAACCTTCTCATTCAGCCTGATGTCCTTGGCCTTTTCCGTCAGCGTATTGGTATTCCCAAAGAATACACGCTGAATCATATTCAGCGTATAAACGGCCGATAGTATAATACTGATCCCCGCCACCACCGTGAAGACGACATTGTATTGTGTGGCTTTCGAGCTGAACACGCCGCTGAAAAGCAGGAACTCCCCGATAAAGGCGTTGGTCAGCGGCAGCGCCACATTGGCCAGGGCCACGATCACCAGCAAGATGGCCAGGGCGGGCGCTTTCTGCGCCAGTCCGCCCAGTTCGGACATCTTACGGGTCCCCATCTGGCGCTCGATCAGGTCGATGACGATCCACAGGCCGATGATATTGATCCCGTGGTTGAACATCTGGATCATCACGCCCTGCATGCCGCTGGCTGTGGTGGCAAAGATCGCCAGGCACATCAGCCCGATATGGGCGATGGAGCTGTAGGCCACGAGGCGTTTGAGATCGTCCTGCTGGATAGCCACCAGGGACGCGTAGATCATACCGATGATGCACAAGGCAGAGGCCGTATCGCCCCAGGCCCAGGTGCCCACAGGCAGGACAGGCGCCAGCCAGCGGATGACCCCGAAGAGGCCCATTTTCACCATGATGCCGCTGAGTACCATTGTAGTGGCTGTGGGCGATTGTTCATACGCATCCGGCTGCCAGGTATGCAGGGGCCAGATAGGCATCTTGATGGCAAAAGCGATAAAGAACAGCCAGAAGAGCCACAGCTGTTCGCCGCCGTTGATATGATTGCGCAGCTCATAGAAGCTCTTGATGGAGAAGCTGTGGTCCGGTGTATGGCTATACAGCCAGATGATGGCGATCAGCATCAGCAAAGAGCCGACGAACGTATAGATAAAGAACTTGAAGGTAGCCTGGATCCTTTTTTCGCCACCCCACTGACTGCACAAAAAATAAACGGGTATCAGCGCCAGTTCCCAGAAGAAGTAGAACAGCAGGGCATCCATCGCCAGGAAAACGCCCATCAGCCCCGCCTGGGACAGGAGCATCAGCGCATAGAAATTCCAGCCCTTGCGGTATTCATTCCGCCAGGTGGCGAGAAAGATCACCGGGAAAGACACGGCGGTCAGCAGGCAGAGGATCTGCCCCATGCCATCCAGCCCTACGGCAAATCGGCTGCCAAGTCCCGGCAGCCATTCCACATCGGCATTCAGCAGGGGGCTTTGAGCGCCCACCGATAGCCCCCACAGCGAGACCACCAGGGCCAGCAGGGAGACAAAAAAGCTCCATCCCCGGGCGCTTTGCGCGTTCTTGATAAAAAAACCCGCCAATCCGCCTGCCAAAGGAATCGCTATTAGTAAAACAGGGATCATAGTATAACTTCAGTTTCTTATTTCTTAACGAATAACTCCACCAGGAACAAGGCCAGGATACCGATGACCATTAAGAGGACATAGCCTCCAACCTGACCGCTCTGTAGTAACCTTAGCTGCCTGCCGCCATATTGTACGAGCCGTCCCGTTCCATTGACAGCCCCGTCGATGACCCATTTCTCCAGCCAGACGAAGAATTTGCCCAGTACATTCAGGGGCCGGATGATGATAGCCCTGTACAGCTCGTCCACATACCATTTATTGGCCAGCACCTTGCCAAAACCCGCAGGCTCACCCACTTCCGGTTTGCTCTTGAATTTGCTCCAGGCCCAGAAAGAGACGATCAGCGCCAGTGCCGCAGACAGGACCATCAGGCCGACCTCCGTCCCCCGGCTGATCTCAGCGACGCCATGACCTTCAGATCCTCCCCCCGCCAGTACTGGCGACAGGAAATGCTCCAGCCAATGCGCATGGGGCATCAGCGCCTCGGGGATCCCCAGGAAGCCCGACACCGCAGCCAGTATAGCCAGCACGATCAGGGGGATCGTCATGGACGAAGGGCTTTCGTGCAAATGGTGCTCCTGGTCGTGCGTACCACGAAAATGACCGCTGAACGTGGTGGCAAAAAGGCGGAACATATAGAAGGCCGTCAGCATAGCCGTAAAAAGACCGATGCCATAGTACACCGGGCTCTTGGCAAACGCCGCCGCCAGGATCTCGTCTTTGGAGAAAAATCCGGAAAAAGGCGGGATACCCGCGATAGCCACACAACCGATGAAGAACGTCAGGCTCGTCACAGGCAGCGCCTTGCGCAGGCCGCCCATCTTGCGGATATCCTGCTCCCCGCCCATGGCATGGATGACAGAGCCGGCGCCAAGGAACAGCAGCGCCTTGAAAAAAGCGTGCGTCATGACATGGAATACCGCACCCGTATAAGCGCCCACACCCAGGCCCAGGAACATATAACCCAGCTGGCTCACCGTAGAGTAGGCCAGCACTTTCTTGATATCGTTTTGTTTCAGGGCAATGGTCGCGGCAAACAACGCCGTCGCCAGGCCGATCACGGCCACCACCGTTTGGGTAACAGGTGCCAGCGAATACAGCACATGGCTCCGGGCGATCATATAGATCCCCGCCGTCACCATCGTCGCCGCATGGATCAGGGCCGACACAGGGGTAGGGCCCGCCATGGCATCCGGCAGCCAGGTATATAAAGGTATCTGCGCCGACTTACCCGTGGCGCCTACGAACAGCAGCAATGTAATGCCGGTCAACACACCAACCGAAGCGCCCGAAGCCCCGCCAAACACTTCCGTGAACGACACAGACCCGAACTGGTTGATCATCCAGAAAATGGCGATGAGAAAACCCAGGTCCCCGATCCTGTTCATGATAAAGGCCTTCTTCGCCGCATTCCCGTACTCGATGTTCTTGAACCAATAACCTATCAGCAGGTAAGAGCAAAGCCCCACACCCTCCCATCCGATGAAGAGGATGACGAAGTTGGCGCCCAGCACCAGCAGCAGCATGGAGAATACGAATAAGTTCAGGTAAGAGAAATAACGGGCGAAATGAGGAGCTTCCTCCTCATGCATATAGGACGTGGAATACAAATGAATGAGAAAACCTACGCCCGTAATGATAAGAAGGAACAACACCGACAGCTGGTCCACCTGGAAAGCGAAAGGAATATGCAACTTGTCGACACTGATAAAATCGAACAACGTCACCGTCACCGCCTCAAAACCCTCCTGCCGCACCTGCCCGAAGATCAGCAGGCTGAGAATGAAAGAAGCAAGCAGCACACCACAGCCGACAACCCCGGTCATCCCTTTTGACAAGCTGTTGCGGAAGAGACCGTTGATCAGAAATCCTGCCAGCGGCAGCACCGGGACCAACCAAACTAAATTTATCATATCAATGTTTCAGTCGATTTAAGAAATTCACATCTATCGAATGGGTATTTCGATACATCATCACGATAATGGCCAGTCCAACGCTCACTTCCGCGGCAGCCACCACCATGATAAAGAACACGAACAGCTGCCCGTCGATCCCCGCATTGGGATTGGTGACGGCCAGCGTATGCTGGTGCATCTTCGAGAAAGCCACCAGCAACAGGTTGACGGCATTCAACATGAGCTCGATACACATGAAGATGATGATCGCATTGCGACGGGTCAGCACCCCGGCGACCCCGATACAAAAAAGGGCCAGCGCAAGAAATATGTAATAATTGATCGGCATAGTCTAATCTTTTTTACCAATGACCACAACCCCTACCATTGCACTGAGGAACAGCACGCTGCTGATCTCAAAAGGCACCACATAATCCTGGAACAGCACCATCCCCAGGTTCTTGATCAACCCGATATCCCCCTTGTTCATCTCCGCCAGCTGGTTCTTCATATCCGCCTGCTTCAACGCCGCCACCAGCACCAGCAGCAACGAACCACCCGCCACGACCCCCGCGATCTTCAACCACTTGTTCTTCTGCGGCTCCGTGTCGGAATTGAGGTTCATCAGCATGAATACGAACAGGAAAAGCACCATGATAGCGCCCGCATAGACGATCAGGTTCACAATGGCCAGGAACTGGGCGTTCAATAGTATATAATGACCGGAAATAGCAATAAATACGGCAATAAGCCACAACACGCTATGAACAGGATTCTTACTTATCACCACCAAAATAGCGCTTAGCAGCGCCAGTATGCTTAAAACCCAGAACAGAATTTGCGTAATACCCATTGAGCAGTACAGTTAAAATTTATCTATCTTAATGAATTTGTGCGCTTACTTTACTCTTAATGCTTAACCCTTCCGCCCTGTGCCTTCGCAAACTCCTCCGGCTGCGTCAGCGGATTCGGTATCAACAGCTCCTCCTTCCCATAAATAAACCCTTTCCTCGTATAGTTAGCCGGCGCAAACGTTTCAGAAAGATAGATGGCATCCTTCGGACATGCCTCCTCGCAAAGACCGCAAAAGATACAACGCAGCATATTGATCTCATACTTCGCCGCATACTTCTCCTCGCGGTACAGGTTCTCTTCACCCGGCAGCCGCTCGGCCCCTTCCATGGTGATAGCCTCCGCAGGACAGGCCACGGCACAAAGCCCGCAAGCCGTACAACGCTCCCTGCCCTGTTCGTCACGGTTCAATACGTGCAACCCCCGAAAGACGGCGCTGAAGGGCCTGGTCTTCTCAGGATAGTTCACCGTAGGCTTCTTCTTGAACATGTGACTAAAAGTGATGGACATTCCCTTCGCAATGGCAGGCAGGTACATCCGCTCCCACATCGTCATCGGCTTACGATCCACCGCCCTTGCTCTGCTTGTTAATGATTCCATAATTGCGCAAATGTATTTTTATCAAATCAACTTACCAAGTTTTCCTAAATCTCACGGAACTTCGTCGGAGCTGCTTCGACACGCTCCTCCTCGTTCGTAACCTTCGCTTCGCTCGCTTACCTAAAAATGCCAGTTATTCTGCTTCAGCAACACCAAAAATCCCGTCACCAGCATATTGAACAACGCCAGCGGTATCAGTATCTTCCACCCCAGCCGCATCAGCTGGTCATAGCGGAAACGCGGTATCGTCCACCGCACCCACATAAAGAAGAAGATAAACGCTACGATCTTCCCAAACAGGCTCACCACCTGCAGGATCGCCAGGAAGTTCTGCCCGTGCGCCTGTCCAAACGTGGCGTCATTCAGGAACGGCACATCATACCCGCCCCAGTACAACGTGGCCATCACCGCACTGCTGATGAACATGTTGACATATTCCGCAAAAAGATAAAAGCCCAGTTTCATGGACGAATACTCCTGGTGATAACCGAAGTTCAGCTCGTTCTCAGCCTCCGAAAGGTCAAAAGGCGTACGGTTACACTCCGCAAAGGCGCATATCAGGAAGATGAGAAAGCCCAGGGGCTGCAGCAACACATAATAATGGCCCGTCTGCTGCTGCTCCACGATCGTCTTCAGGCTCAGCGAACCCGTGATCATCAGCAGGGCAATGATGGAAATGCCCATCGCCAGCTCATAGGAAATGATCTGCGAAGCGCCCCGGATGGCCGCCAGCAGCGAGAACTTGTTATTGGACGCCCAGCCGCCGATCATGATGCCATAGACACCCATGCTCACAACGCCGAATATATAGAGGATCCCGATATTGATATCCGCTATCTGCAACGAGATATGACGGCCAAAAAGGTCGAAATGACTGCCCCATGGCACCACCGCACTGGTCATCATCGCCGTCAGCATGGCCAGCCCCGGCCCCAGCACGAACAAAAACCTGTTGGAGCTGTTAGGAATGATCTCCTCCTTGGCAAAGAGCTTCAGTCCATCCGCCAGCGGCTGGAACAACCCTCCGGGCCCCGCCCGGTTCGGTCCGCGGCGATCCTGCATAAAGGCCGCCACCTTCCGCTCGCCCCAGGTCTCGTACATGGCCACCAGTAGCGAAACGCTGATGATGATTAAGATCAAAACAGCCTTCTCGATCAATAAAAGCCAATCGAAATTGATACTTAGTAACGTTGAATACATGCCTGCTAATTATTAAAAATTACCACTCTTATCTATCCTCATGCGGTTCAAAATCCGTCGAATGCGCCGGCCTCTCCAGCTTGGACAGATCGATCTCCGGCCTGTTCACCTCACTGACACTATGAATATCCATCAGCAGCTTCGGCGCCCTTCCCCCCATCACATCATACACCACTTCCTGCGGCCGCACCGTCCCCACATAATGCCCTTGTGAAATAACAGAATGCCTGTTCACCTTCGTAGGCCCTTCGATCTCCCAATCCGACGTCTTCTTCTTCTCAAACCGGCATTCATTACAGATCCAATCCTCCACTTCACCCCACTGGTCCTTACGGGCCGTGACACGGAACACCTCATCACCCCGGTACCATAAAGTGGCCTTCCCGTTACATTTCGGGTGATTGCAGTTGCGATGGGCATCCACTGGCTTGAGGAACCAAACACGGTTCTTGAACCTGAACGTCTTATCCGTCAGGGCGCCCACAGGGCATACGTCAATGATATTGCCTATAAAATCATTCTCCAGCGATTTCTCGATATACGTAGCGATCTCCGAATGATCCCCCCTGTCCAGCACCCCATGCACCCTTTTCTCCGTCAGCTGATCGGCCGTGAAGACACAGCGGTAGCAAAGGATACAACGCGTCATGTGCAGCTGGATATACGGACCGAGATCATGCTTCTTGAAGGTCCTCCGGTCGAACTCATAACGGGTGCCTTCCTTACCGTGCTCATAGCTCAGGTCCTGCAGATGGCATTCTCCCGCCTGGTCACAGATAGGGCAATCCAGCGGATGATTGATCAGCAGCATCTCCACCACGCCATTCCGCGCATCGATCACCTTCTCGCTCGTGATATTCTTCACCACCATTCCGTCCATGACATTCGTCCGGCAGCTGGCTACCAGCTTAGGCATCGGGCGCGGGTCAGCCGTAGAGCCCGCCGCCACTTCCACCAGGCAGGTCCGGCATTTGCCGCCGCTGCCCTTCAACTTGGTGTAATAGCACATGGCAGGAGGCGCCACATCGCCGCCGATCCTCCGGGCCGCCTGCAGGATAGAAGTCCCCGGCTCCACCTCAATGGTGATATTGTCGATCGTAACTTTAAATAGTTTCTTTTCGTCAGCCATTTGTCAACTGATTTATATCTGCGTTATACTTCTTTGCCTTTAAATACTCATCTACTCTCTCCTCCGCTACGCCTGCTGAAGCAGGCTATACCGGGGCCCATATCTGTGCCTAACCTTCGCTTCGCTCGGTTACGGCACATGCCGCCCCGCCTAGGCCGTTACCGCGGCCAGCGGGTCGGCATAGTGCGCCAACCCAAAATTCCTATGCTGCGACTCCACCGGGTTCTTCACATGCCATTCGAACTCATCCCGGAAATGCCGGATCGCCGCCGCCACAGGCCAGGCCGCCGCATCCCCCAAAGGACAGATCGTATTCCCCTCGATCTTACGCTGGATATCCCAGAGCAGATCGATATCGCTTGATTTACCCTTACCGTACTCAATGTTCTTCAGGATCTTCTCCATCCACCCCGTCCCTTCCCGGCAGGGCGAACACTGACCGCAGCTCTCATGACGATAGAACCTCGCCAGCGTCAGCGTATTCCGCACCACGCACTGATCTTCATCCAGCACGATAAAACCACCGCTGCCCATCATCGACCCTTTCGGGAATCCACCGTCCGCCAGGCTCTCATAGTTCATCATCCGCGTCTCACCCTTCGCCGTCTTCAGCAAAAGGTTCGCCGGCAGGATAGGTACGGAAGACCCGCCCGGGATACAGGCTTTCAGCCGCTTGCCGTTGGGAATACCGCCGCAATATTCGTCAGAGAAAATGAATTCTTCCACAGAGATGGTCATGTCGATCTCATACACGCCCGGCTTATTGATATTACCACAGGCCGACAACAGTTTCGTGCCCGTAGACTTGCCCACGCCAATTTTAGAATAAGCTTCACCCCCTTCATTGATGATGGGAACGACAGCTGCCAGCGTCTCCACATTATTGACCACCGTCGGACAATCCCATACCCCTTTCACAGCAGGGAAAGGTGGCTTGATCCGGGGATTGCCCCGCTTGCCTTCCAGCGATTCGATCAGCGCCGTCTCTTCACCGCAGATATACGCACCCGCACCGCGATGCACATAGATCTCACAGTCGAAGCCCGTGCCCAGTATATTCTTGCCTAAAAAGTTATTGGCCCTCGCCTCTTCGATGGCCTGCTCCAGGATATCGGGGATCCACGCATATTCACCACGGATATAGATATACGTGCTCTTGCTGCCCAGCGCATAGGAACTGACGATCAGCCCCTCGATCAGCAGGTGCGGCAGGAACTCCATCAAATATCTGTCCTTAAAGGTCCCCGGTTCCGATTCATCCGCGTTGCACACCAGGTAACGGGGCACGCCTTCCGGCTTGGCCAGGAAGCTCCACTTCATACCCGTAGGGAAACCCGCACCGCCACGACCCCGCAATCCGCTCTTCTTCACCTCTTCCGTCACCTGGTCGGGGGTCATCGTCTTCAGCGCCTTCTCCACACTGCGATAACCGCCTTCACGACGGTATACATCATATCCCCGAATGCCTTCGACATGTGCCTTTTCCAATAATAATTTTCTACCCATGCTATATAGCGTTTAACTCAATTCTTATTTGTTTTATTCCTGTCCCGAAAGAGCCGGCGGCTTATCCTCCATGACTTTCGGTTTGGCCCGAACAACAAGCGGGACAACTCCCACGGCGAGCATCGCAGCTCCAACATACCTCAGAACATCCCTCGCACCCTGATCCATCCTTGTCCCGACCAGGTCCAGAATGATTGAACCCAATATCAGGGCCCACCAAAGTATCCTGTAATTCCGTCGCTTATTCATAGATAGGTTTTAACTGTTATGCAGGCGCGCCCGGCTCAGTTATTCGCAGCCGCATTCTTCCTGCACTCATCTATAATGGCATCCACTTTCTCCGGGGTCAGATGCTCGCGAAAATGTTTACCCAGCTGCATCATCGGCGCATATCCACACGCCCCGAGGCACTCCACCGTCTTCAGCGTAAAAAGCCCGTCCGCCGTCGTCTCACCCACGCCAATATTTAACTTCTGCTTGATATAATCGATGATCTGGTCGCTCCCCCGCAGCATGCAAGGCCCCGTCTGGCAAACCTCGAACATATATCTGCCCACCGGCTTCAGGTTATACATGGAATAGAAGGTCGCCACCTCATATACTTCGATCGGCTCCAGCTTCAGCAGCGAGGCGACATAATCCATCGTTTCCGCGCTGAGCCATCCCCCAAACTCCTCCTGCGCCAGGTGCAGCACAGGCAACAGGGCACTCTTCTGCTTGCCCTGAGGATATCTGGCAACGATCTCATCCACCTTCTTTAACTTCTCGTCTGAAAATTTTATCATAAACCTAAAAGTAATCTTCTTGTAATCGGCATTTGTTGTCTTTTCAACATCCTTGCGACGCTCCGTTCAACTGCATCGCTTCTATCATTTTCCGCAACCCACATTTCAACTCGCCGCACCATTTACCCTCTGCCCCTAGTCGTCTGCTGAAGCAGCCTCCCTCCCACCGGACGCTAAAGCGTCCTCCCCATCTTTGTCGGCGCCTTCGGCGCAACCTCCTTCCAGTCGGTTATGCATCCATCTCCCCGGCAATCAAGTTCAGGGAGCTCATCGTAATGATCGCATCACTGAGCATACTCCCCTTCGTCAACTCCGAATAAGCCTGATAATAAATAAAACAAGGCCGGCGGAAATGCAACCTGTAAGGCGTACGCCCCCCATCACTGATCAGGTAATATCCTACCTCGCCATTACCCCCTTCCACAGACTGATACACCTCCCCCGGAGGTATCTCCGTCTCACCCATCACGATCTTGAAATGCCAGATCAGCGCCTCCATCTTCGTATATACATCCTTCTTTTCAGGAAGATAGTATGCCGGCGCATCCGCATGATATACATCCGCATCCGTGCCCTTGAACTCCTTCACCTTGCGATAGGCGTCCTCGATGATCTTCAGTGACTGCCACATCTCGCCGTTACGCACCAGAAATCGGTCATAACAGTCTCCCGTACTCCCCACAGGTATCTCGAACTGGAAATCCTCGTAACTGGAATAAGGAGAATGCACCCGCACGTCATAGTCGACGCCGGCAGCGCGTAGATTCGGACCGGTAAACCCGTAATTCAACGCCCTTTCAGCGCTGATAGGTCCCGCCCCGATGGTCCGCTCCATAAAGATCCGGTTCCGGGTGAACAGGTTCTCGAACTCCTTCAATACACCAGGATATTCAGCAAGGAACTTCTCGATCTTCTCAAAAGCCGCATTGGAGAAATTGCGTTCAAACCCACCGATCCGGCCCATATTCGTCGTCAGACGCGACCCGCATATTTCTTCATAGATCTCATAGATCAGCTCCCGGTATTGCATCACATACAGGAACCCTGTGAAAGCGCCCGAATCCACCCCCACCACCGAGTTACAGATCAGGTGATCGGAGATCCGGGACAACTCCATGATGATGACACGGAGATAATCCACCCGCTTAGGCGTCTTCACACCCAGCAGCTTCTCGCAGGTGATATGCCATCCCATATTATTGATAGGACTGCTACAGTAGTTCAGCCGGTCCGTCAGCGTCGTGATCTGGTACAAAGGCCGGCGCTCCGCCAGCTTCTCAAACGCCCGGTGAATATAGCCTACCGTCTGCTCCGCAGAGACGATCCGCTCCCCGTCCAGCTCCAGGATATTCTGGAACACCCCATGCGTAGCAGGGTGCGTAGGCCCCAGGTTGAGCGTAGTGGTCGTTTTCTCGATGCTCCCTTCCGGTAGCTTTATATGTTGATCGACACTCATATCGTATACTTTTAGGCTTAACAGCCAATTTTTCAAACCTTATGGCCCCTCTTCACACGCACCTTTTCTCACATCGCCGGACCTTTCCTCACCATCCCGACCCTATATCAAAACGCTATCCCATCTCCTTCCACCTATCTTTCCCTCCACACATCAGCACCCCACTCTCCATCCAAACCTCACAGCGCTACTGCGGCCGTACCTCATCCGATCCCTGCCCGGCCCTCAAAGTCTGGCTCGTCGCCCCACCCTGGTCAGCCGTATTCAAAGGTCCCGCCTGGCCCGTCAACGGACCATGCCCTTGCCCATCCACACCAGCCTTCACACCTCCCGGGCCCCTTCCAAACATCGCATCATCCTTATCGATCCTCGTCTGATCTTCCAGCGGGAACTCCTTCCGCATAGGGAAATAGGTCATCTCATCCACGTTGAGGATGCGCTTTAGATTCGGATGACCGACAAAATTGACCCCATAAAAGTCAAAAGTCTCCCGCTCCATCCAGTTCGCGGTAGAATAAAGCTGCGTAGCCGTAAACACATCCGGCTGCGCGATCGGCGTAAAAACCTTAAATCGCAAACGGATATTATCCGTCAGGTTATGCAAATGATATACAACGGCCAGCTCCCGCCCTGCCTGCCCCGGATAATGCACCGCACACAGGTCCGTCAAAAACTGAAAACGCAACTCCTCGTCGTCGAAAAGGAATTGCATTACTTTCAAATTGAGGTCCTTCGGAGCTTCGAAAGTCAGCAGGCCATAAGGCTCCTCAAAATTCGAGACCTCGTCCCCGAATTTCGCCTTCAGCCGTTCTTTGATTGTCTCGTTGGTTAATGCCATGTCGCTATTGAATTCCGTAACTCTGTAAAAGATTTTTATACTCGTCGCTGTTCCGCCGGCGGATGCTCTCCTTCCCCACCAGGTCCTGGATACGCATAAAGCCATCTAAGATAGCTTCCGGCCGGGGTGGGCACCCCGGTACATAAACATCCACCGGGACCACCTGGTCGATGCCCTGTAATACCGAATAGGTATCGAAGATCCCGCCGCTGGAAGCACAGGCGCCCACCGCCATCACCCAACGGGGCTCCGCCATCTGCAGGTACACCTGCTTCACGATAGGACCCATTTTCTTGGCGATCGTACCCATCACCATCAACAGATCACACTGACGGGGTGAAAAACCCAGCCTCTCCGCCCCAAAACGGGCCAGATCATAGTGTGAAGCCATTGTAGCCATGAATTCAATGCCGCAGCAGGAAGTGGCAAAAGGCATAGGCCAGAGGGAATTCTTCCGGGCCAGACCTACCACATTGCTAAGCTGAGTAGTGAAAAAGCCCTCGCCGGAATATCCCTGGGGCATATCGACGATACTGACATTCTCATTGATGTCAGCCTTGATGGGATGTACATTGAACCTAACCGGACGTGCCATATCTTAAAAATTTGAATGTGAACGAAAGACCTGCCCATTTACAACAACTTTCTTGCAACCCATGTTCCAGGCTTTCCGTTATTTAACTCAATCATAATCCGTATTATCAGCTGGCAATCAATCGATCGTTCTCAATTAACAGGAATAATGGCATATTATTGTCCCTACCCACAGCCCGCCCGGCCCCAAAGGACCATCAGCACCGGCCGCCCGGGCTAATCTTCCCAGGTCAAAGCCCCCTTCTTGATCACATAAAAGAACCCTGCCAGGAAGAAGACGACAAACAATAATACCTCCGTGAATCCGCCCCATCCCAGCTGCCGGAAATTGACCGCATAAGGATAGAAAAAGATCACTTCCACGTCAAACAGTACGAATAAGATAGCTACTAAAAAATATTTAACGGCCATCGGCTGCCGGGCATTGCCCACAGCCTCGATACCGCTCTCGAAGTTCTGAAGTTTTTCGGCCGTCTTACGCTTGGGACCCAGCAGATGAGTAACGCCCAGCACCATCAGTACAAAGCCGATCGCGAAGATGAATTGGACACCAATGGGAAAATAACTAAAGGAATTATTTAGATTAGATTCGCTGGAAAGGGTATTGGCTTGTAAAAGAAAGATGTCCATTATTAAAGGATTACTGTGATTCTCCAAAGGCAAATTTAAGCCAGCAGGCCGAATTTCCAACTTATTGAGAATTAAAAAACAAAAAAAAGGAGGCCCAATAATAGCCTCCTTTTTTCGTTATATCCAACTTTTTTTGACCCGGTATCTACTTCGCCCCTGTTTTGGGCTTCGTGCCACCAGCGGACTGCTGACGGGCAGGCGGCTTGCTGAGCATCTGAATTATACGAGGTGCCGTAGCATTGGTGGGATCGACTTCCAATACCTTTTGCAGGTAAACGATCGCCGTGTTCTTGTCCTTTTTAACGTCATTATACCAACCTGCCAGATACAGGTAGGAGTTCACGGCCTGCCCTCTGTATTTGATGGAATCCGCGCTTCCGGCTGCCTTGGCCGTTGAATCCAGGCTGCGCGCAATAGCCGCCAGCTTATCATAAGCCTCGACTGCTATACCCTGGCTGCTGAGGGAATCATCCTGGGCTACCTTGCTCTTTGCGCACCATAGATAACCGAAGATCTCATTAGGCCATTTGGACTCATAGATATTGCAAAAAATACTGTCGGCAGTTTTATAATTGCCGGCACTATAGTTCGCAAAACCCCAGTTGTAGACATCCGTCTGGTTGGGCTCTTTCTTGGTGGCGTACTGTACAGCAGCAAGATCAGCCACCCCTTGTTTATAGTTCAGCTTCTTTGCCAGGTCCAGGCCCTTTGCAAGATATTTTGCCTTGTTCTCAGGCAAAGTATCCTTGGCGATAGCTTTCTTATAGGTCTCGATAGCCTGCACCTTTCCGGCAGAATCCGGAGCCTTCGACTGAATGCTGGCCTGCAGGGCATAGTCCCCGCCGGTTACCGCAGCAGGATCCGCTTTCTGGAAATAAGTAGTGATATTCTGCTGTGCACAGGATACATCACCCGTCGTATCACATACATAAGCGATGAGCTTGTACATACGGGGCTCTACCTTGTCGCCAAGAGAAGTGATCAGCCCTTGCGCCTTCGCCTTTGCTTCCGGGAATTTGCCGCTGGCAACCAGGAAGTCCGTCCTCAGGTATTCCACCTCCGGACCGGGATCCGAGTTTGCAACATATTTATCCAGTGCATCGGTTGCTTTGGTTGCATCCCAATGGTAATAATAGTAATAGAAGATCTCAAAATAGGCCGGCGCATAAGCCGGGTCAAGCTGCACAGCCTCTTCAAAAGCAGGAAGGAAGTATTCCTTGTTATTCTGCGTCAGGTAGATCTTGCCGATCTTGTACTTGGCCTCTGCATATTTCGGGTCAATGGTCAGCGCCTTCTGATAGCTTTGAACGGCATTGCCGCCGTCGATCAGCTTGCGGTAAGCATCTCCCATGAGAATATAAGTCTCAGCGCTGTTGAATTTTTTTACCTGGATGGCCATATTCAGCTTTTCAATCGCATAAGTAGCATCACCCGCCTTCGTATCGATGTTCGCATTGGCCACTGCATTCAGGACATCAATATCCTTCGCCTTGGTAAGGCTGATCGCCGTCTCAAACCGCTGGCGGGCATCCGTACCCTTGCCCTGACGCAGCTCAACTTCGCCCATCCCGGCCAGCAGCAAAGGCGCATTACCATTGGATTGCAATGCCTTGGAATAAAGGTCCCCCGCAGCTACAGAATCCTTCATGGACAACAGGGTCTGCCCCTGCCAGTAAATAGCCTCAATATTATTAGGATTGGATGCCAGAATCTTGTCAAACACGTCTTTCGCACTCTTATACCGTTGATAATAAAGGAATTTCTTCCCTTGGTCTACCGTTTGAGCCAACGCCCCACCGCAGAAGCCGGCCAGAGCCACTACTAAAAAGATGGATCGGAACTTATTCTTCATGTACTTTAGCTGTTTATGTGTGTAAATATAATTATAATGTTTAGTCATTAATTACTGATCTGTGTGTCCCGGACGGAGAAACTCATCTTGGCAGGCCATAAATAAGCCTTGCTAAAGATCAGCTGCCCCCTTTCATACTGCAGGAAGTTGGCAAAATTATTCCCCACCCCCGCAAAATTTTCCTTCAATATATAATACAAACTTCGCACCAAGGGATATCGGCGAAGGGCAATATTAGCCTGATAGGGTTTAACATAAGTCGGCCCGAGGCAGCTGGTACACCGGATAGACGCGATCTTGACCTTACTGATGAACAGGTTATCGTTGGCATTCCCTTCCCCGATCCAGTTGACGCCGACAAATCCAACTGCATGCGGGTTCTGCGAAACATAATTGATCACGTCCTCGCTGGACCGCGCAGCCGTTACCCGCTTGCTCAACGGCTTTCCTTTCAGCAATGAGTCCATGGCATATCGCACCGTGCTGGTGGCTGACTTGCCGTCCATCACCGGCAGATGTACCGTATCAGTCCCGTCCAGCATATGCTGCAGGTCCTTGATCTCAAAAACAGAATCCTTCGCACTATTATTGACGACAATGGCAATGGCATCATAGGCCAAAGGCATCCAGGTGGGCTTGAGATGAAAAGAATCCTGGTAGAACCTTTCCTCATCCGGGCTCAGCCCCCGGGTAACAATGACCATTCGGGTACCGGTCGTGGTCAGATCACGCAGACACTGTGCCTCCGGTTCATATTTTGCTTCGATCTTTACGTCGGGATTGGATGAATTGAACACCTTGATCTGGGAGTCGATCACAGGCTTGAAAGACTCGTCAATGCTGATGGTAAGCGTACCGGACCTGGGTGTTTCCTGGGGAGTTTTATTCCCATTGTCACCACACCCGCCCAGCAGAAGAGTAAGTACTAATCCTGTTATCGCGCCTTTACCACTACTAGTGAACATATGCCTCAGAGATAGTTGCATCAACGGTAATAATTTTTTTTATACCCACGATAGATCCGCCATCCCCCGTATAGCAACCAGATGCCTGAAAAGGCATAGCGGAAAAAAGGGTCGACAGACAAAGAAAAACCAAGCTTCGGAGCTATCAGCAGAAAGATCCCAAAGCCAAACCATATCCCACCAATACCATAATCCTGGATTGACCTCCGCAGTTCGTACCGCCGCCTTTCACCGTCTGAACCCTCGTTTGCCATTTTTAACCAATCATTTTAATTAATAATGCAGACCTTAGACCCGCAGGTCGGGCAAATTAATGAATTAAGCTTAAAAAGCGACCACCACATAAGGTGTAATACTTATTAATTTCTTATTAATATATGCTTCCATTCACTCATCTCGTCCGCATATATTAGATTCCTGACGTCTTCTATTCCACAAACTGACAGCGCCTTTCCCCTTCATTGTACACCGTTTTTAACATACATTTGCCTTTTTTTAGACAAGCCCTTTTTCACATGAATGCACCGGCCAGCTCGTTTTTAATGGTATGCCTCGGCAACATCTGCCGCAGCCCGCTGGCAGAAGGCATCCTCCGGGAAAAAGCCCGGGCCGCCGGCCTCAGCTGGGAAGTAGACAGCGCCGGCACCAATGGCTACCATGTCGGCGAAGCCCCCCACCCCCTTTCACAAAAAGTAGCTCTCGCCAAAGGCGTCGACATCAGCAAACAACGGGCGCGGAAATTCAGCGCCAATGATTTTCAACGCTTTGACAAAATTTATGCCATGGCGGAAGACGTGGTGCATGAAATGCGGCGCATCGCCGGCCGTCACTTCGACCCGTCTAAGGTGGAACTCTTACTGAACGAACTGCACCCCGGCAAAAATGAGGACGTCCCCGATCCGTACTACGGATCAGAGCCCGGCTATCACGAGGTCTATAAAATGATCGACGCAGCCGCCGACAGGATCATCGAAAAATACGGCCAGCCCGCACCATCCGGCACCCAATCCCAAAAATCATGAGCAGCTTAAAACCATCCCTGCCCCAGGGCACCCGTGACTTCGGGCCCGCCACCGTCCGCAAAAGGAGCTATATTTTCAATACCATCCGCACCGTTTTCGAACGCTATGGCTTCCAGCCCCTGGAGACCCCCGCCATGGAACAGCTGGAAACCCTTATGGGCAAATATGGCGACGAAGGCGACAAGCTCATCTTCAAGATCCTCAACAATGGCCTGAGTGATCCTAAGAACATAGAAAAGTCCCGCAAAGCCTTCGATAGGGTCCTCGACGGCAAAAATGATAAAGACCTCACCGAACGGGCCCTCCGCTATGACCTCACTATCCCTTTCGCCCGCTACGTCGCCATGAACCACGGTCAGCTGAGCTTTCCCTTCAAACGCTTCCAGATGCAGCCCGTCTGGCGCGCCGACAAACCCCAGAAAGGCCGCTACCGCGAATTCTACCAGTGCGACGCCGACGTCGTAGGTAGCCAGTCCCTCCTCAACGAGGTCGAGCTGGTGGCTATCTACCGCCAATCCTTCCAACAGCTGGGCATCCCCGTCGAGATCCGGATCAACAACCGCAAGATCCTCGCCGCCCTGGCCGAAGTCTGCGGCGGCCCCGAAAAAATGACGGACATCACCGTCGCCATCGACAAGCTCGACAAGATCGGGCTGGAAAAGGTAAAGGAAGAGCTTGCCCAACGCGGCCTCACCCCTGCCCAGATCACCGCCATCGAACAATACCTGAACATCGCCGGAGATAATGCAACCAGGCTCGAAAGCCTGAAGGCGCTCTTCGCCGCCAACCCAACAGGCCTCAAAGGCATCTCCGAACTCGAATATCTCCTGGATTACCCCCTCGAAGCCGACCCAGCACAGCCCACAGCCCCCCTCGTGGTCGACCTCACCCTCGCCCGCGGCCTGAACTACTACACAGGCACCATCTTCGAGGTAAAAGCCACCACCGTCAAAATGGGCAGCATCGGCGGCGGCGGCCGCTATGACGACCTCACCGGTCTCTTCGGCGTCCCCAACATCCCCGGCGTAGGCATCTCCTTTGGCGTAGACCGCATCTATGACGTAATGGAAGAACTGCAGCTCTTCCCCGAAGACGTTCACACCGGCACAAAACTGCTCTTTTTCCACCTGGGCGATGCCGAGTCCCGCACCGCCTTCAGCCTGCTCCAGCAGATCCGGTCAAAAGGCATCCCCGCCGAACTCTACCACGAACAAGCCAAATTCGATAAACAATTCAAATACGCCGAAAAGAAAGGCATCCGCTATGTCGCTATCCTCGGCAGCGAAGAACTCGCCAACCGTCAATGCAAACTAAAAGACCTCAGCAACGGCGAGCAGACGACCCTGAGCTTTGAACAGCTGTTGCAGTTCGGCTTTTGATCCTACCGTTAACCTGGTATAACGCCTGATTTTTTTGTCCCGGAATTGGCCAACCCCTTTTCTATCTTTGCACCTATGCAATCCCTGGAGATATTGTTGTACACGGCCCCCGAAGGAAAGACCCATATTGAAGTCTTTTTTGAGGATGAAACTTTCTGGCTTTCCCAGAAGAAGATGGCTGAATTGTTCGGGGTGGATGTCCGTACGATCAATGAGCATTTGCAAAACATCTTCAAAACCAATGAACTGGAGAAAGCCCCAACTATCCGGAATTTCCGGATAGTTCAACAGGAAGGCACAAGGTCCGTCTCCAGAGAAGTTGATTTCTACAACCTCGACGCCATCATCGCCGTCGGCTACCGCGTCAATTCCATCGAAGCCACCCGCTTCCGCATCTGGTCCACAAAAACATTAAGAGAATTCATTATAAAAGGCTTCGTCCTGGACGACGAACGCCTGAAACAAGGCAAGCAATTTGGCAAGGACTATTTCGACGAGCTGCTGGAACGCATCCGTGAAATCCGTGCCAGCGAAAGACGCTTCTACCAGAAGATCACCGATATCTACGCCCAATGCAGCATGGACTATGACCCCAAGGCGAACACCACCCATACCTTCTACAAAACCGTACAGAATAAGCTACACTGGGCCATCACCGGCCACACCGCCGCCGAACTGATCGCAGAACGCGCCAACGCCACCCACCCCAACATGGGACTAACCACCTGGAAACACGCCCCCAAAGGCAAGATCCTAAAGACCGACATCACCATCGCTAAGAACTACCTCTCCGAAAAAGAGCTGGGCGAACTCAACCGCATCGTCAGCATGTACCTCGACTACGCCGAGAACCAAGCCAAACGGCAAATCCCCATGACCATGGCCGACTGGGCTACCAGGCTCGATGCTTTTCTCCAATTCAACGAATACACCATCCTGAAAGACGCCGGCCGCGTCACCACCGACATCGCAAAAAAGCTGGCTGAAGAGCAGTTCGAGCAATTCCGTGTCAGCCAGGACCGCGACTACCTGTCAGATTTCGACGACCAGGTAAAACAGCTGGAAAAATAGCTTTCACAAACCATTAAGATTTCTATCTTTATCCCCAAACTATTACAACCAAAGATCATCTATGAAAAGTTCTCAAACCCTTTATCGCCTGTCAGCCACCCTTTTGCTCATCATCGTAGTCTTATCTGCCACCGCCCAAACCGTCAACCCCCTCTTCCGGCATCTCCCTCCGAATGCCAGCAAGATCTACCATATCAACCTGCCCGTCCTCACGTCCAAGCTCAGCTGGAATGACATCATCTCCAATATCCCTTCCAAATCCAACAGCGACCAGCAAATGATGGCCCTGCTGAGAGACCCGGCGCAGGCGGGTATAGACATCAACCAGGACATCTTCGTCGCACAAAACGATAAAGTCACAAAGCTCGATAGCGCCAGCTTTATCACCATCCTTGTACACCTGGCCGATTCGGGAAAATTCGGTGCCCTCGTCCACAAAGGAACCGACATCCGCACCTATCGCCTTCCCCATGGCAGCGCGCTAGGCAAGGGAAAAATGTCCGTTGCCTATGACAATAAGCTGGCCGTCTTCACGATCATTACGCCGGACAAATCCGCCGCAGATGCCGGGAAAAAATCCCTCAACGACAACAAAGTGGCTCCTGCGCCTTCTTTCAACACCACACTGTTTGCTGCCAAAAGAAGCATTGCCTCCCTCATGGGATTTCCCAGGTCCATCTATACCACCGATGCTGCATTCATGACCGGCTTCTCCGATGACGCCGACTTCCATATGTGGATGCCCCAGGGCTCCGGCCTCGCTACGCTGGTGAAGACGATGGGCAAGAAGAACCAGGGCATGTCCGATGCGCTGACCAACAGACCGAATAACTCGCAGCGTCATTTACTCACCGCCTTCCGCTTTGACGCCGGGAAGATCGTCATGCGCAGCACCATGGTCCTGGAGGCGGATTCCCTGGCCTTCATCAAAAAATTAAACTCCCGCCCCCTCAATACGGACCTGATAGCCCGCCTGCCCGGCAAAGACCTTTTGGGAATGGTCAATCTTCACCTGGATCTGTCGGTACTCACCGATCTGCTGGACATGTATAAACTCCGCAGCAAAGCGGACTCCGGGCTGTCCAGCCTGGGCTTCACCGTCGCCGACATACCAAAAGCATTCAAAGGAGATTTTCTGCTGGCAGCCGTGGCGCCATCCGCGCAACCCGGCGACACCACCCATTATAAAGACCCCTTCGTTTATTTTGTTACGACCATCAATGACCTGGGCACTTTCATGAAACTGGCAAGCAAGCTGCTCCAGCCGAAGGACTCCGCATCCGGTGGCAAAGGCATGTTCGGCAAGATGAAGACCGCCTATACTTTACAGGATAATATCCTTGTCGTCAGTGGCAGCAAACAACGGACGGACAGCTATTTCAGCAGCACCACCCGGAGAAGTACAGCGCTGGTGTCGGATCACGTTGCGCATGCCCCCTTCAGCATTGTCGTGGACATCAAAGCCGTAGCGGCATACCTGCAGCAAGCAGGCGGCCCTCCCTCAGGCAAGACACAGCAGATGCTGCACTTCATGAACGCGCTGGATCGCCTGACCATCGCCGGTGGTCAGCTGGTGGACGGCTCGAAGTCGGAAACATATGTTGAATTGAAAATGGCTGACGCGTCGGAGAACAGCCTGCGCAGCATCTTTAAGCTATTGCATCCATAGGGAAAACATTATTATTCAGCTTGTCGATCCCGTTCAGGAATAATGATACTTTTTCTTGAACTCCTCCAACTCGCTTTCGGTCAGCACCCGGAGCATGTAGGTGCGCGTATTCCGATTGCGTTCAACAAAGGGTATATGTTGTTGGTAGAAGGTATCGAATAGCTGCGCCAATTGCTGCACCTGCTGCTTGCTGCCCAGGTAAAATCCGCATTTGACGGGGGCGCCGCCCGATTCGAACTTCAGCTCGTTGGTCATCCCGTCGGAATTGCTGCCCGATATCATCGCACCGTCGTTGACATACATGCCGGCATAGGCCTCGACATTGAAGTCCATGCCCCGCACCATCTTCATCGGGTGAAACAGCGGGCCAACCTTAATACCTTCCGTAGAGATGACCAGTTCCTCCGCGGATAGCCCGTAATTCCGGACATCGCCCCGCGCGATGAAGGCGCCGATCACCACCACGGCAACACCCGTTCCGAATACATAAGGGATATGAGCACTCAGCGAGGGGATGAACACCAGTAATAATGAAGCGGCAGCGATAAAAAGCCCTGCATAGGCGATATAGGCCCTTTTGTTCCGGCGGGAAACAACGATCTTGGTACGGAACTCGATGTTCATACTAATATTTTAAAAGGTTTTCTTTCAATTCGTTTTCCGGCATTCGCTGGAAGAGGTAGGTCTGATAAATACCGCTCCGCTCGACAAAGGGAATATGCTGTTCATAAAAGGTCCGGAATAACATCCCCAGCTGCTGCACCTGCTGCGGCCCACCCAGGTAAAACCTGCACTTGAATGGCTCGCCCTGGTACTCAAACCGCAAATAATTGCCCATACCATCCGACTCGGCCCCCGCCGGAAGAGAAAGTTTTGAAATGGCCATACCGGCATAGCCTTCGATATTAAAGTCGATATTTTTCAGCTGGTCCATTTGGTAGAACGCAGACCCTATCCTGATGCCCTGGTTACTCACCACCAGCTGTATGGCATTGGAGACGGCGATATTGGTAAGATCGCCTTTTGCCATGACGGCGCCATAGAGAAAGAGGAAGACGGCCGCCCCAAAGGTCCAGAGGGCATATCTTTCATATCCATCCTTCAACGCAAGGAACACGGCTGCCACCAGCAGGACGGCTCCGACAGCGGAGATCCTGGCCTTTGGGTTCTTTTTATCTTGTATAGTCGGCGTCCGAAATTCCATGAACAAGCTCTGTCACTTTATAACGCCCGAACCGGCCCCTATATTTTCTCGTAGACAATGGCCGCCCCCTGGCCTACCCCTACACACATGGTAGCCAGTGCATACCGGACATCCCGCCTCCGCATCTCGTGCAGCAAAGTAGTTGAAATGCGTACGCCACTGCAGCCCAGCGGGTGACCGATGGCAATACTGCCTCCATTGACATTGATCCTGGACGTATCCAGCCCCAGGTCACGGATACAAGCCAGGGCCTGCACGGCAAAAGCTTCATTTAATTCTATCAGGTCCAGGTCCTTTACAGAGAGCCCTGCCCGCTGCAACGCTTTCTGCGTGGCCGGCACAGGACCGATCCCCATGATGGAAGGGTCGACACCCGCCACCGCCATGCTGACGATCCGGGCCACGGGTTTTAAATTATATTGCTGAACAGCCGCCTCGCTGGCCAGCAGCATAGCCGCCGCACCATCGTTGATCCCTGCGGAATTACCCGCGGTCACAGAGCCGTCCTTGACAAAGGCGGGCCGGAGGGCAGCCATCTTCTCCATTGACGTATGCCTGGGCTGTTCGTCCTTTTCAAAAAAGATCTTTTCTTCCTTGCCTCCCAGCACTTCCACAGGCGCGATCTCGGCCTGCCACTTGCCGGCCGCCAGCGCGGCAAAATATTTCTCCTGGGAAGCCAGCCCGAAAGCATCCTGCTCCTCCCTTCCGATCTTCCACTGCCTGGCAATATTCTCCGCCGTCTCGCCCATGGAATATGGATGATATTGATCCGCCAGCTTCTTATTGACAAACCGCCAGCCAATGGTCGAGTCGAAGATCTCTGCATTGCGATTGAAAGCATGGGTCGACTTTCCCATCACAAACGGCGCCCGGGTCATACTCTCCACGCCCCCGGCAATATACAGCCCCCCTTCTTCGCACATGATCGCCCGGGCAGCATCCATGATGGCCTGCAGTCCCGAGGCACACAGCCGGTTGACCGTATTGCCCGCGACTGACACTGGAAGGCCCGCCAGCAGGGCCGCCATACGGGCCACATTGCGGTTGTCCTCTCCCGCCTGGTTCGCGTCCCCGGCGATAAGATCTTCAATGGCGGCAGGATCGATCCCGGGATTACGTACCAGCAATTGCCGGACTACATGGGCCAGCAGGTCGTCCGGCCGGATAGAACTGAGGCCGCCCCCATATTTCCCAACAGGCGTCCGGATAGCATCGATGACATAGGCTTTATTCATAAGGGCCGCAATTTAAGGTTTTCACCACATACCAAGGGTCCCAACACACCAACGGCCTATTTTGCCCGCCCAACCGGCCGCATGCTGCCGCCACCCTCTTCCCCACCTGGGTAATTCCTTCCACTTGCCCATGCCAGCAACCAACTTAACCAGCTGTAAATCAATTATTTTACCCTGGCATTATTTTCACATTGCAATAGTTAAAGCACTATTATCATGATCCCTCATACAGCAACATCCAACGACACCCGGTCCACCTATGTCCGCAACAACAGCGGACAACTTTATTTCGATCCCCACCAGCTGGACCACCTGGTCCCTCCCATGAAGAAAGCTTTGAAGTTCACCGCCAAAGCCACCTGGTTCATGATGAAGAATATGGTCAAAGCAGCCTTCCTCATACCCAGGCTCTTCAGCAAGGCAGCATCCAAACCTTCATCGAAAAGGATCCCCTCGCCCAGCACCGCCTTTCCTGCGCCCTGAATGATCTAATAACTCTGGTAGTGATTGTAATTGATGTACAAAACAAACAACAATATCGCAAGTGCAAGCCCCTTTATACGTCCCAAATACAACCAGAAAGCGATCACGCTGAACCCCAGGACAACGGTCGAATAATAATGATTATCGACGGTAAAAGCAGGCAGCATAATATCAATGGAAAATAATATCCTGAACATCCATTCTATTGTCCAATGCTCATACAGCAGGATGGCCCTGACCTTCATCAATATCTTATCCATGACCCTGAAAATAAGCCGCTAAAAAATATTTTCAAAATAGTTGCCTGAAAATTTGACCCTTCCCCTACGTCATACCTTATGTTTGTCCAGTGAAAAAGCATTACTCTGTCCGACAACTATCCCGGCTCGCTGGCGTCAGCGTACGCACCTTGCACCTGTACGACGAGATAGGATTGCTGACACCCGCCGTCCGTACCGATGCCGGCTATAGACAGTATGAAGAAAAAGAGCTCCTCCGCCTGCAGCAGATACTTTTTTATAAAGAGCTGGACTTCTCCCTGAAAGACATCGGCGGGATCCTGGACGACCCCGGCTTCGACCTCGTCAAAGCGCTGGAAAGCCATCGCACATCCCTGCAAGCCCGCAAAGAAAGGATCCACAGCCTGCTGACCACCATCGACAAAACCATTTTCCACCTAAAAAAACAAACCATGCTGTCACACGAAGAATTGTATAAAGGCCTTCCCAAAGAACAGGCCGCCGACTGGCGTAAAGAAGCAACAGAAAAATGGGGGAAGGATGCCGTGGAAAGGTCCGAAATGCGCCTGCTGACCCTGACACCCCAGGACCTGGCGACCCTGAGGACCGCCTTTGCCGAAAACTGTAAAAAGCTGGCAACGCTTATACACAGCGATCCCGCCAGCCCTGAAGTGCAGGCCTCCGTTCGCACGCACTACCACCAGATCCGTCAGTTCTGGGGCACCGCAGACGAGCCCGATCCGCAACTAAAGGCTTACCAATGCCTGGGGGAAATGTATACACAGGACGAAAGATATACTACCGTTGACGGACAGCCTAACCCGGTATTTGCGCAATTTCTTTATAAGGCTATCACACATTTTGTGCAAATCCATCACTGATATGGCGGCGCCGTCTTCGGTCCTGTAAGCCTTCTGCCGATCTTTTTATCCAGGCTCTGCGCAGAATCCAGGTGATGATGCAGCATCGGCAGCGTATTTTGTGCAAAAGCCCTGATCTCCGGATCATTGGCGTTTTTGGCCGCCTTCTCGAACTCATCGATATCCTCTTTATGATCTTTCACCATCAACGTGATATAGCTCCGGTCGAACTCGACTCCGTGCTTTTTGATAAGGTCCTCCTTTTCTTTCTGCTGATCGTTGGAAACAGCAGCCGGCAGAACGATCCGCTTGGCTGCAGCCAGCGACTTCAACGTTTCACCACCTTTCCCATGATCCTCCACCATCATCGCGCCGAAATCCTTCACCCCTTGTCTGCCACCATTGGACTGGGCCAGTTTTCCCAGCTCGACTTCCAGCATCCCGCCACTGGCGGCTTTCACCAAAAAGTCAGCGTCCTGTTTGGAAGGGGTAGCCGTAGAAGAGTCTGTAACAGATTGCTTTTTTGACAGGCTGTCCACCGTGGAATCGTTCGCCTTTTGGGCCTCCTTCACACTATCCGGTGAGGAATTACAGGCAAAAGCGACCATAACAGTCAACCCCAGCCCGCATTGAAATAGTCTTTTCATAGTAATGTTTTGCAACAGCTTAATCAAAACATATACCAGCCCCGGGTTAACAACATGGCGTTATCCCCGTTCCCGGCGCCTTTCTACAAAAAGATCATAGTACACCTGCAGGCGCATCCAATACTCGGCAGGTATATTCAGGAGCTTCTGCTCAGATCGATCAACGGCAGGATCACAAGAGCCTATGCACATGCAGACGGTCAGACCTTTATCGTCGAAGGCCAGCCTACGCCCATCGAACAACCCTACCAGCTGGTCAATACCCTTTCCGAAGAACCCGGCTACCAGGAAAGAGAAGATCTTACCTACGCCTGCGAAGAAGAAGTAATGACCGTTGCCGGGGCATGGAGCGTCAACCCTTCTACCCTGCACGAGAGACAAGACCTCCCGCCCGGGCTTGGTCTGCTGGGCTTTATTCCTTAAAGCCTGCCGCTCATGATCAAACCTCCTATTCTTTCATTCGAACATTTCAATAGATCACTGAAACCCTTGCCAGCAAAGGCTTATGTGCATAACTTAGTGCATAACGGGTGCATAACGAAAGGAAGAAAAATTTGGAAAAGGTATGTCTGGTGTTGTATCTTAGATATAGAAATTGAGAAGCAGAAATCATTCAACCGAAAGAAGCAGATCAATTTGAGAAGTGGAAATCTGTAAAAAGATGGAAACAACTCACAGGAGCATCGGGTCAGTAAGTACAACAACGCAAGTTGAAATACTGAAAAAGGCTTGATGCTTCTTTATTTTGTGCCCTTTTTAGCCCCCAGCCTTTCCTTCCGGATCTCTCGCGCGCCCAGCACCCAGAAGAAGACCTGCGCCCCTATAAAGATCCAGAAAGACAAATAGCCCAGGGCAGCATAAGGCATATCGTCAAAAAAGATCCACACTCGCTTAGCCACCGCTACAGCATCATCGCCTTGCGGGGTCCGTTGCACGCTATCGGCCAACCCTCTGGTCGCGAAAAGCCATCCGACATAGCTGAGCATGGAGAACACCACCTGGAACAGACTTGCAAAATTGGGAAACCGCGGGTCGCGCCGCAACCGGATATGCAATATCCAGGAGATCAGCAACATAAGACCCATCAAAAAGTGCTGAAAATACAAGGCCAACGGGATCACCAGCCAAAGCAATATTTCAGGTATGCCGGAAAACTTTCTCTCTTCGGACATGCTACAAATTAATAAAAAACCACAGACGGACGCCCATAGTATCAAAAACGTACAGTTCTACCCAACCATCCAATCCACAACAATTTAACTATCAATCTCTTATTACTCCGGCACCTTTTTCGCCTCCGAATCCCCATAACCAGCCATCACTATGCTAAAAAATTACATTCGCATCGCCTGGCGCAATCTCAGGAAGAACAGGACCTCTTCCATCATCAATATCGCAGGCCTCGCCACCGGTATGGCCATCGCCCTCATCATCGGTCTTTGGATCGTCGACGAGCTGTCCTTCGACCACTATCACACCCGCCACAGCCGCATTGCCCAGGGCATGGCGGTCCAATCGGCCCGGGGTGAGACCTATGTCGGAGAAACGATCACAATGCCCCTGGGATATGCATTGAATACCTATAAGGACCTTTTCACCAGGACGGCGCTCATGTGCTGGTCAGGCGATCGGCTCATCGGCTACGGCGAAAAAAAATTGAACGTCCAGGGCATCTGGGCCCAGAAAGAGCTGCCCGAAATGTTCACTTTTCAGATGGTGAAAGGCTCCATCGCCGCGGCGGCTGATCCTTCGACGGCCCTGATCTCGCAATCCCTGGCCACGGCGCTGTTCGGCAATGACGATCCTGTCAACAAAGACATCCAGGTCAACAACAGGCTCCAGTTCAGGGTAGGCGGCGTCTATAAGGACCTGCCGCATAATACCTCCTTCTCCGGTGTCAAGCTGGTGATGCCCTGGTACAACAAGGAAAATGATTACCGCGTCACCAATACGAATTGGGCCGACCACAACGGCAATCTCTATGTGGAGCTGGCCGACGGCGTCACGGCGGAGCAGGCCACCGCCCGGATCAAAAATTTACCCACCGCCCACGTCAAGGAATGGAAAGAAGAAGCCATGCTCTATCCGCTCGACAAAGCGCATCTTTACAACGAGTTCAACAGGCAAGGCCTGCCCGATGGCGGCCGCATCCAGTTCGTCTGGCTCTTCGGCATCATCGGTTCCTTCGTCCTGCTGCTGGCCTGCATCAACTTCATGAACCTCTCCACGGCCCGCAGCGAGAAAAGAGCAAAAGAAGTGGGCATCCGCAAAACAATGGGTTCACTGAAAAGGCAGCTCATCGCCCAGTTCCTCAGCGAATCCGTCCTCGTCACAATGCTGGCCTTCCTCCTGTCCATCGTCCTGGCGGAGGCGTCCCTCCCTTTCTTTAATGCCGTGTCCGCAAAGGAAATGAGCTTTCCCTGGGCCAACAGCGTGTTCTGGCTCCTGGCCATCGGCTTCATTCTCTTCACCGGCATCATTGCCGGCAGCTACCCTGCCTTCTACCTCTCCCGCTTTGATCCCGTGCAGGTGCTGAAAGGGACTTTCCGTGCCGGTGGTAATGCATCCCTCCCCCGCAAGGTCCTCGTCGTGCTCCAATTCTCCGTGTCCCTCACCCTCATCATCGGCACCATCATCGTCTTCCGGCAAATCAGCTTTGCAAAAGATCGCCCCGTAGGATATACCCGCGAAGGGCTGGTGACGGTGTACATGAATACCCCCAGCCTCTACGATCACTACGATGCCATCCGTGAGGCCCTCTTACAGTCAGGCGCAGTCGCAAACATAGCCGCCAGCTCCATGAAGCCTACGAATTTCAACAATAACAACAGCCTCTACTGGCGGGGCAAAACACCCGACCAGGATGCCATCTTCTTCCGCAATGTCAACGTGACCCGGGATTACGGCAAGACCATCGGCTGGCACGTGTTACAAGGCCGCGACTTCAGCCGCGATTTCGCGACGGATTCCACCGCCCTGATCCTTAACGATACTGCCGCTAAGTGTATGGGCATTGCCAACCCCATCGGAGAGCAAGTAAAATTCTGGGGTAAGACCTATACGGTCATCGGTGTCGTCGGCAATATGGTCACCAACTCTCCGTTCGAGCGGGTCGAGCCGGCCATCTTCCTGGGCGACATGTACCGGGACATCATCATCGCCCGCCTGAAGCCGGGTCTTTCCACCAGCCAGGCCCTCGCCGGCATGGAATCTGTTTTTAAGAAATTCAACCCGGGCAATCCCTTTGTCTATAATTTCAGCGATGAGGAATACGCCCATAAGTTCGAGGCGGAACAACGCATCGGCAACCTGGCATCCGTCTTTACCTCCCTGGCCATCTTCATCTCCTGCATCGGGCTCTTCGGGCTGGCCTCTTTCGTCGCGGAGCAACGCACCAAGGAGATCGGGGTACGGAAGGTCCTGGGCGCCGGCGTCTTCAGGCTCTGGGGCCTGTTATCGACGGACTTCTTAAAACTGGTGGCACTTTCCTTCTGCATCGCCATGCCCCTGGCCTGGTATGCCATGAACAAATGGCTGGAAAGCTATGTATACCACACAAAGATCTCCTGGTGGATCTTTGGCGCCTCCGGCATCGGCATGCTCCTGATCACCCTGCTCACCGTGAGCTTCCAGTCCCTGCGTGCCGCAAGGATGAACCCTTCAAAAAGCTTAAGAACCGAATAGATCTTAAAATAACTCCTATGCTGAAAAGCTATCTGACGATCGCCTGGCGCAATATCATCCGTCATAAAGGATACGCCGCCATCAATGTCCTCGGGCTCGCCCTGGGCATCACCTGCTGCCTTTTCATTCTCCTCTGGGTACAGGACGAGAAGAGCGTGGACAACTTCCATCGCAATGGCAGGGAGCTGTACACCGTCTACCAGACATCCACTTCCGGCGGCAATGTCTACGGCACTTACACTACCCCACTGCGTTATGACAGCGTGACGCACCTGTTGTTGGATGATGTGAAAGACAATGTCCCTGAAGTGCAATACGCCGCCTTTTACAACGCGGGTTATATCCTGCCATGGGGCCATGCCGAAACCTTCCAGGTTGACGACAAGATCATGAAGCTGGAAGGCTCCCGCGCAGGAGCGGATTTCTTCAACATGTTCAGCTACCCGCTGATAGAAGGCACGCCCGCCTCCGCGCTGAAGGACATCTATGGCATTGCCATCTCCCGCAAAATGGCCGGCCTCTTCTTTGGCAGCCCGCACCAGGCCATGGGTAAAACGATCAGGTTCGAGAATAAAATTAATTTCAACATTGCCGCTGTCTTCGAAGACCTGCCTGCTAATACCTCTATGAAATTCGACTATCTCATCAACTGGGATGCGCAAAGACAGCTGCACATTGAATTTCCATCCAATGATTTCCGGACTTACATTCAGCTGAAGCCGGGCGCAAACCCTGCCACAGCAGCGTCCAACATCAATCGCCATTTACTGACCCGGCTGGGTCCCCTGGACAAAGGCACCACTATCCGGGTAGGCCTGCAGCCGGTGGCCGACCAGTATCTTCACAGCGTCTTTGTCAATGGCAGGCCGGACACCGGTCGTATCCAATACGTGCGCATATTCAGCAGCGTGGCCATCTTCATCCTGCTCATCGCCTGCATCAATTTCATGAACCTTGCCACAGCCCGCAGCGTTCGCCGGGCAAAGGAAGTGGGCCTCCGCAAAGTGGTGGGCTCCACCCGCGCCCATCTCCTGGGTCAGTTCTACGGCGAGTCCATGCTCTTCGCATTGCTGGCCATGCTGACATCCATTCTGCTGCTGTTCCTGCTGCTGCCCGCATTCAACCAATTCACCGATAAACACATAATCCTTCCCCTACACCAGCTTACCTTCTGGACCACCTTGCTGGGGATCGCCCTGACCACGGGCCTCATCGCAGGCTCCTACCCGGCCCTCTACCTGTCATCCCTGCAGCCCATCCGCACGCTGAAAGGCATCTTCCGGTTTACACAAGGCGCCATTTGGTTCCGCAAAGGTCTCACCATCTTCCAGTTCGTCCTCAGCATTGTCTTCCTCATCGCCACCATCGTCATCGTCCGGCAGACCCGCTATGTACAAAATACCAACCTGGGCTATGATCGTGACAACCTCATCTACATCCGCATCGAAGGCGCCCTGTCGAACATAGAAAAGTATCGCCTCTTTAAACAACAGGCGGCTGCCATGCCGGGCATCCAGCTCATCGACCGCAGTACGGAAACGCCCCACTCCATGGACTTCCTGATAGCAGATGCCATCAACTGGGAAGGCAAGGGCAAGAATGATCAGGTAGGTTTCAAGCCCGCCTCCGTAGGGCTGGACTTCATCAAATTGATGAACCTGACGACAGTGCTGGGACGCCCCTTCTCCAGCCTCCATCCCACCGACTCTTCCGACGCCTTCATGGTCAACGAAGAGGCCGTCCGGCGCATGGGCATGAAGGACCCCATCGGCAAATGGGTCTCCGCCTGGAAAAAGAAAGGCCATATCATCGGGGTGCTGAAAGACTATCACACCGGTAGCCTCCACGAACCCATCATGCCCGTCATTCTGGACGTAAAAGAATTTGAATACTTCGGCGTGATCATGGTCCGCGCCAATCCTGGTGAGACGCCCAAAGCGCTTGCCAGCCTGGAAAAAGTGTATAAGGAGATCAACCCGGGCTATGCATTCGCTTACCAGTTCGTGGATGAAGAATATAAAAAGATGTATGCCAGCGAGCAGATCACCTCCCGGCTATCCATCCTCTTCGCCGTCCTGGCCATCCTCATCTCCTGTCTCGGCCTGCTGGGACTGGTGATGTTTGCCGCGGAACAACGCGTTAAGGAGATCGGCATCCGGAAAGTGCTGGGCGCCTCGCTGGCGCAGATCGTTTCCATGTTCGCCCGGGATTTCCTGCAGCTGGTGATCATCGCATTCCTCATCGCAGGTCCGCTGGCCTGGTATTTTATGAATGCCTGGCTGCACGATTTTGCCTACAGGGTAACTATCTCCTGGTGGATCTTCGCATTGGCGGGCGCCTCGGCGCTGCTGATCGCGTTGGCAACGGTAAGCCACCAGGCTTTAAGGGCGGCTATGGCCAATCCAGTGAAAAGCCTGAGGTCAGAGTGACATCAACACGCGGCAACGATCATTTGAATAAATTCGTAACGATGGAGATATCCAACTTTACACCATAAGCCCAATCCACTTTCCACTTCGTATTGCTGTAGTAATCGAACTGGGTCTGTGTCACCAGTGTACTGCCGGGCACAAGGCCGGGCATTTCAAACGTATTTACCTTGCCCCAGTGCCCGCCTCCGAAAATGCTGAGCCCCCTGGCCATTTCCCAGTTGAGGCCAAAAAACAAGTTCTCGAACGACTTGCTGCTAACGCTTATGCCCACCGTAGGGTATAGGCGCTCGAAAAACGCATGATCGTCGAAGAAGCTCCGCCCTGTCAGCTTATAATCGGGTATCCGTCGCTTTATCCGCTTTTCAAACAGCTTTTCGATCAGCACCACCGGAGATGTATAAAAGGTAGCCATAAGGGTGACAACTCCCCTGGGACTTCTATCCGCCTGTTTGACAACTTTATTCGCCGACCCGTCAGGGGCATCCACCAGGGTATAGGTGGGGTTATTGAGCCTGGAATTGATCAACCCTATATCGATGCTGGCATGAAACACAGGGGACATCTTAAGTGTCTGTGTTTCCAGGACGACCTTCACAGGTTTTCCATCATCGTTGAGGGTGGTTTCAACGATATCAAAGACCACGTCATCGGTGGCTATTCCCAACGGGAAAAGTTCATCCTTCCATTGGTCGAACACGCCTTCCTCCTCATTCCCCTGCAGGTTATTGGGCAGCTGTTTTGAAATGCCCGCATTGTTAATGTTCAGGCCTGAGCTGAACCCACCGGTCTTTTGCTTCACTGAAAAGGTGACTGTCCGCTGCTTATCGGAAAAGCCCTTGTAGATGATATGCACGATATATTGTCTGTTGGATATGCCCTGGGGCATCGTACCTAAAAGACTATTACCGAACTCATCGAAAAAAAGATGGGTGGTGTTGTTCTGCGCTCTCTTTTGCTTCGCCGAAAGTCCGGCGGTCTGCGTTTGTATCCAGCCCAACGGCGTAAACTCGTAATCAGCGATCATCCTGGTGAGGTAATCACTGAGGGGCTCCAGGGCGGCTGTTCTCTGCGAGAATGCCGGCAATATGCATGCTACGCCCAGGATGGACGCGAATATTCTTCTCATATAAAAAAATTAAGCAATAGCCAATGGTTGAAAATTATTCACTTTAAAAAATGGGATAGCGTAAGTGGCGTTGTCGTCCGCCCCCACAATGATCCCCAGCAGCAGGCCCTCACCGGTGAGCACGACGCCGCCGGAATCCCCTTTTTTCGTCAGGCGGGGCGTGATCTGGAGGACATCGTTGAACACCATGTCCCTGAACCCCGTGTGGAATACAACAGAATTGTTTTTTATTTTGGCCCCCTTGCCTTTGAGCATGTTCTTCGAATAGACCTTGATCTCCCTGTCGATGAGCACGGTGCCCAGGGGCCCATTAATAAACCCGCTGATCCGGGTACCATCCCCTAAGATATTGGGATCATCCGGCGCGGCGGATAGCCGGATATAAGCCGCATCGATCTGGTCGGAGAAAATACCTTTTACAAAAGTGGCCTGCTCACCGTCCACCGAGATGTAATTGTCTTCCCCCTCGAACGCGAATTGCCCTTTCTGCATAAGGTCTATCCCGGCTACATGAAAATTGGTAAGGGCAAAAAAGTTTGTTGCATCCTTCAGGATGACACCCGCGGTTCCCACTTCGAAATTGCCGTTCTTCCTGGGTTTCCTGCATTCCGCCAGATGCAGCCGGGGTATGCCTGTCTGCTCGACATCCGTCCTGATATCCCTCGTTTTGCCGTCGGGGAACTTTACAGACAGGCGGGGAGGGATCGCCTGATGCCCTAATTTGTTTGGCGGAAGCTTCTTCCTGACGTGAAAGATGATGGAATAGCAGCGGCCTGGCTTTCCATTGGCTACTTTTTTATCCACCCTGAAACCGACGATATTGGAAGCGTGTATAGTCAGCCATTTTTTGTATTTCCTCCGCACATATTTTTGCAGGAACTCGATCTTTCTACGGGTTTTAATATCCATAAGAAGGTTTATGGATCAAATGTCCTACCAGACTGGCGGTCATGCAAGGGGAAGAACACCGTATCTTATTGGTGGAGGAAAGGCAGGGCTGTTCATGCCTGCGGAAGTTACCCATCGGTGAAAAAAAAGAAGGCCGCCTCAGAGAGACAGCCTCCTTCTGGCGCTATTGCCAGCAGATTATTTTTTGGAGCGATCCCAACTAATAGAGATTAGCCCGGGGTGTCCATGATTTATCTGTAGATTGCATGAATACCTCCTTTTCATTTGGTGAGTAATAAAGTTACGGCATTATTTTTATTTTTCAAGGGCGTACTTCTACCCTTTCAGGCTATTCCTCACCCCCAAATGATCAGGCCGAACCATTCGGACATTTTTCATATTTTCATTCCGAAATAACACCTAGTAATGAGAATCCTCATCGCCTCCCTGATCATTTGCTTACACTTCTCCCCGGCCTCCGCGCAAACCACCGGCGCCGGCGACATCACCTGGCTGGGCCTGGATTTCAGTCAGGCTGCCTTCATCGGCTCACCGGAAGGTGGAGAGAATATCACCAATGCCGCATTCAGGGATAAATATACGACTGCCTGGAACCAGGCTATCATGACCCAGCAAAAACAATACAATGTTGCCGGAATGGTCCATCGTACAAAAGTAAAATACGCTTTGGATATAACGGCCAAATCCAACCGCAGCCTCCAAAAGAATTTCTTCGGATACAACGTTGGCGACTTTTCAAGACTGGACGCAAAAAAGATCGGCGACCTGGTAAGTCATTATGACTTTCAAGGGCAAACAGGCACAGGTGTCCTCGTATTCGTGGAAGGCATGAGCGCTGCGCAGAAAGAAGCCGGCGCCTGGGTGACCATGGTTGATATGAAGACAAGAAAAGTAATATTGACCACGTATAAAACAGGTGAGGCCGGAGGATTCGGATTCAGGAACTATTGGGCGAAGGCATGGGCCAATATCCTGGCAGCAGCGGGACCTGACCTTAAAAAATAGCTATCCTTCAAAACGCCTCCCGCCCCTGGTCCGTCCCGGGGTTTTATTTTCCCCCCGGCGCTTTCCTGTACGTGATCACCGGTATCATTCTGCTCTGGCCTCTGCCGGTGAGCACCAGGGTGCTGTCATTCGGGAAATGCGCAGTGAACGAAGCTTCCAGCTGGCCTTTTTTATCATACAGCTCCAATGCAGATTGCTTTACGTCATAGCGGTAAGTTCCCTTGTGTATGCTCCCCGAGGTATCGTCGCCCCGGAACAGGCCTTCTGTCAGAAAGGTCTTGTCCTTCCTTAGCTCCAGCCGTTTAATTTCCAGGGCTTTCATGGTATGTTGGAACTGCATCTCCATATTGGCGCTATCCCGGAAATGCCACAGGCTATCTCCGGGGCTCTTTTCTCTTGCCCGCCTCATGAACTGCGCATGCGTATTATCCTTTTGATCCAGGTCATAGGGTATATCCAGGAATGCGACGACCTTTCTGGCCCGCCAGTTCCCTACTATCTCCGATCGCCGGGTGGTCTGGGAAAAAACAAGATGCGCTACGGACAGGATAAGGAAGCACAGGCAGCTATATTTCATGAATCATTGTTTTTAAATTACAACCGCTACCTTGAACTTTCATTCATGCGTAAGAACAGGCGATGTGTCGAATCCGGGTTATCCAGGTCAAATGTTAGCTCTGCAGTGATGATCTTTCGCAGTTTCCACGTACCTTCTATTTTTGGAGACGCCTTCGGAAAAATATATCTCATCGATCATCGTTTTTAAAACAATCCCTGCTGCACCAACCCCTGGTCATTCCCCAACGCAGGCAGGTCCGTATAACCATAAGGCGCATTCTTCGGCTTCCCATCCGGCCTCGGCGTCCTTCCCCGTATGCTATACACCGGCACGGGAACGATCTGGTCCGAAGGCATCTCATAATCCAGGATCTGCTGCATCTCTTCATCCGTCAGGTCAGGCCTGAGCCACTTCTTCTCCATTTCTTCCGGCAGGAAGAGGGGCATCCGGAAAGCATTCGTTCCGCCATTGTGGATCTGGCGCATCACTTCATTACCCGCCCGTGTGATGAGCGTGAACATGCCGCGCACTTCCCCTGTCTCGGGGTCGGAAGGTACTTTTATATTGTAATGGTAGAGGCCGGGTATGCAGAACATGCCCCTGTCCTTCAGCGTCACATGATAAGGTACTTTGTTCTTCCAGCCTTTGATCTCCCTGTGTTCATAGATCCCCGTCACCGGTATCAGGCAGCGCTTCTTGCGGATCCTGTTCCAGAAAGAGCGTTTGTCTTCGAGGATCTTCTCGCTCCTGGCGTTGACCATGGATTTCCGCATGGCCTTGATCTTCTCCGGCGTGTCCATGTATTCGGCGATGATACCCCATTCAAAATTTTTCCGGTGGTAGCGGTTATCCTCGAAGGTAACGATGGGGTACCGGTTATGCCCCAGCGCCAGGAAATGCATGCCCATGTCCAGGTCAAATCGGATCTCGCCGTCATGGACCAGGTCAGGGAAATAATCGTCTATCAGCTGCAATGCGGAATAAAAGGCAATGTCTAAGCACATAATTATACATTAATGCTATTAAAAAATCTCATCAATCACCCCCCGCCACGCCAGAGAGCCCAAACTCGCTGGTCAGCTCTATAGCTGCCGGCACATAAAAAACCCAAAAACCTAAAAAACCAAAAACCTCAATACCCCTCGATCACCTCAAACCCCACAATCTCCTCCTCCCCCCCATGACTAAATTTAATAAAAAGTTCCCCAAACTCCTCGTACAACCCCACCTGGACCTTATCCCCTTCTTTAGAAGGTCTCCATCCCGGATGGTGCCGCCCGATATAGCGCCGTATCTTCTGCTGGTAAACCGCAGGCGGCCTCCAATCCACCCCTTTTTTAGCCGCATAGAAGATCTTATACCCAAAAGGCTGCCCTGCCGCCACGCCTAATTTCTCTACATGCGCGGCGACGGCCGCATCGTACAAAAAAGCATTCCCATCATGACTTAACCCAGCCAGATGCTTTTCTGCCAGCGTTTTCTCATCCTCGTCATAGCCCCGTATCAGGAAAGCCGCTTTCAGCCGCCCCTCCATGCCCCTGGCAAAGGATTGCCTGACAAACCAGCGTTTGCCTTTGGCGATCTGGTCCGTGAGGATCCCCCTGGACAAGAGTGGGAATGGGTTGTACATGCCCCAATTTACACATTTTCACTCCTACTCCTGATCCCCACCTTCTCCATTTTCGCCACCTCGATACTATATACGCCATACTCCACCACTACCTTCCCCATGATCCTGTAAAAGCCCGAACGGGGCGGATACGCCGCATGCACGGGCGGAAAATGCACCGTATCGATCCAATCCTTATGCCTGTCCAAAAATGTTCCAAAGCTCATCATCTCTCCTTTGACGGTCTGCACCGGCTTGTGTGTAATATGATAGCCCATCACCGTCACCGGCTTGCCCACATGTGCCGGCAGGTCCCTGGCCGCCAGGTAGCGCGCCGGGTCGTCCGCAGCGAGGATAAAGGGATCATCGACAGGGAATCCCAGCAGCTCTATGTCATCATAGCAATCCTCCAGGGGATAGCCGGGTAATACGGGCAGGGAAAAGGTGAGGGGAGGCGTTTTGAACAAAGGCTGGCATGCGGCGCTATGGGTCCTGCTTTTCCGCTGCAGGAAATCCCCCTCCCAAAGTAATTCTTTCTTGCTCTTTCCCGTAAAACGCAGTGCGTTCACCCGGATCAGCAGCTCCAGTTGTTCCGGCAGGATGGCGCTCCGGTCGATGAAGTCATCCAAAGAAAGATACGGTCCGCCCTGTGCACGCGCCCCCAGGATCCTTTCTATGACAACCTGCTCCAATCCTTTCACATGTACAAATCCAACGAAGACGTCCGACCCATGGATATTGGTATAGTGATCGCTGTGATTGACACAGGGTCTGTGCACATGGGCGCCTGTTTTCATCAGCTCATAGAAATAAAGCTCGCGGCTGTAGAAGCCTCCGAAGTTATTGATCACTGCCACTGCAAATTCCATGGGGTAATAGGTCTTTAAGAACAGGCTCTGGTAGCTCTCCACGGCATAGCTGGCGGAGTGCGCCTTACAAAAACTATAATCGGCAAAGCTTTCGATCTGCCGCCAGACATCATCCACCACTTCCTGCGGGTAGGCGGCTCCCTGGCAGTTGGCATAGAACTTCTCCTTCAGCATTGGAAGGGTGCCCTTACCTCTGTATTTACCGCTCATGGCCCTTCGCAGCAGGTCTGCATCCGCCATGTCCATCCCTGCCCATTCGTGTGCTACCTGGATCACCTGTTCCTGGTAGATCATGACGCCGTAGGTAGTGCCCAATACTTCTTTCAGTTTGGGATGTGCATATTCGAATGATCCGGGATTATTATACCGGTGGATATACTGACCCATCATGCCGCTGCGGCCCACGCCCGGCCGGATGATAGAGCTGGCGGCCACCAGCGTCTCGTAGTTGTCGCAACGGAGTTTTTTTATCAGCATGCGCATGGCAGGGGATTCTATGTAGAAGCAGCCGATGGTGTTGCCGCTCTGCAGCTGCTGCCTGACAGCCGGGTCCTGCTTGAATTTTCCGATAGCACGAATATCTACATCGACGCCTTTGTTCACCTTCACCAGCTCCATGCATTCCTTGATATGGCCCAGGCCGCGCTGGCTCAGCACATCCAGCTTATGGAGGCCGATGTTCTCAGCGACGAACATATCCATCATGGTGGTGGAGAAACCCTTGGGAGGCATGTGGACAGTTCCGTAGCACGATATCGGCTCCTCGGAGATGAGGATGCCGCCGGGATGGATGCTGAGCGTGGCAGGGAAGTTCAGCAGCAGCTTACCATACTGGAGGATCACCCGGTGGATCCTGTCGCCCGTGTACCTGCGTGCCCCCAGCTGATCGATCTCCTCTTTGGGAAGGCCCATCACTTTTCCCAGCTCACGTATGATCGCATTGTGCTGAAACGTCGAATACATGCCTAACAAAGCCACATGGCTTTTTCCATAACGTTTCATCATATAGTCGATCATCTCGTCCCGCTCGCGATAGGAGAAGTCGATGTCGAAATCCGGCGGGCTGGTACGGTGGGGATTGAGGAATCGTTCGAAATACAGCTCCAGCTCTATAGGGTCCACGTCGGTGATCTGCAGGCAATAGGCTACGACGGAATTGGCGCCGCTGCCTCTGCCGACATGATAGAAGCCCCGGCTCTGTGCATAGCGGATCATGTCCCAGGTGATGAGGAAATAAGCGGTAAAGCCCATCTGATCGATGATCCGCAGTTCTTTATTAAGCCTTTCGCGGGCCTGCGTGCTGACGCCATAACGAAACAAACAACCTTCCCTGGCCAGTTTTTCCAGCAGGACCCTGTCATCCTCCCTGCTTGCGCTGTAGATCTTTTTATTCTTGTCGCCACCAAATTCCATTGTGATCGAGCAGGCGTCGAAAAGTCTATACGTATTAGTGATCATAAAAGGGTACTGCCGGAAGGCAGCCAGCACTTCCATCTGCGGAAGAAAATATTCCCGTTCGCCGGCCAGGTCTTCCGGCTTCAGCTTTGTCAGCAGGGTATTCAGATCGACGGCCCTCAGCAGCCGGTGCAGGTTGTAATAGATCCTGTTCTGAAAGGTCACGGGCTGCCGGATGACCCACTTATCCGGACTGGCGGCGACGGGTAGCTGAAATAATTTATTCACCTCGCAGGGCAGCACGCCGATGCGTTCATTGTCCAGCAGATCCTCCGGCGCCTTGCTTCCCAGCGGATAGATGACAAACCCATCTGTCATGGGATGTGCATGTTCGGGAAATGGTTTCTTTTGCGTGAGATGTTCCGAGAGGTATTCGTTGATCCATCTAAACCCCTTGTTGTTGGCCGCCAGTAAGGTATACAACAGCTGATGCCCATTGCGGACCTCCACGCCCACGACGGGCCTGATCCCCTGTTCGTTGCAGTACTGCACGAAGTCCCAGGCATCGCAGGTGGAGTTGATATTGGTCAATGCCATCGAGGACAGGCCGGCTTCCACACCTGCCTTCACTACCTCCTCTGTGGAGAAGGTGCCGTACTTAAAACTGAAATAGGTCTTGCAGAGGTACATCGTAAGTTCTTGTGTTACAAAGCTACGTGAATCCCAAAAATATTAGCACTTAATTACTAAATATATTAGTATCTTTGTAGCTGTAGAATGTACACTGCTCTTACATTTCAGGGGAATGAACAACTTCGGATAAGTAAAAAAGAATATGTGGATGTGGATAACCCCTCGCAACGGATGCACAGGCTGGATACAGAAGGTTTTTCTGCTGCGTCATCGGGGATAGGATAAGGAAATAAAGTTATCGGACAGGGATATAACAGCAATGAACAAACGAATAAATAGGAGCGACCTGCTGAATAATGTGGTTTTTTTAGAAGAGTATATTTCCGCAAGCAGGAGAATCAGAAAATAAATCCATTTCTTTGAAATAGCAATAAATTATTTAAAACTTTATCATTTTTATGACCCATCGCGATCACCGTTATTCACTTGTCAAGCCGATGGTGGAAGCCGGAAAGATTGAAATATTCAGCGACATTTTCAGGTTCATCCCCAAGACCAGGGTGGCAAATGATCTGGGGAAGAAGGTCGATCGTTTTAATGAGCTAATGACCAATGTCGAAGAATTTATCTTAAAGGACCTGTTCCTCATTGCCAAGTTCTGCGAGCTGGACGAGGACACGATGCTGCGTTTGGTGATGAAACAGTACCGGGATACAAAGAACAGATTATCTAATCCATAAATTTTTCCTGTTTACCATAACCATTGCCGACCTATCCATTCAGACCTGTCCTTTAGTGCTTCTGACGAACCCATTCACAAACAACGCTGTCGCAGGCCGCCTTACCCGGGCGGCCTTTTTTATGCCTGTCGCCTATCTATCTCAATATCAATAAAATACTGCGCATCTCTCACGTTGGCCAATTTACTAAAATTCTTCCCTTTGTTCTCTTGGTTGATCTTTTCTCTCCCCGGATGTTTTAACAACCCCATTTGCTCATTCCGTCGTACCTTTGCCGCCGGATGAATACGGGCAAAAAGAACATACGACACCTGAGCCTCAGTGAGTTAGAGCAATATTTTGAAAGTCTTGGAGAAAAAAAATTCAGGGCCCGGCAGGTCTATGAATGGGTTTGGTCGCAGCATGCCGCCGGTTTTGCGGCCATGACCAACCTCAGCAAGGAGCTCCGCCAGCTGCTGGAAGACAATTTCAGCTTTCCTGCCCTCGGTGTCGATGCTACCCAATACTCTGCAGACGGCACCATCAAAAGCCGCTTCCGCACCGTCGACGGCCACCTGGTCGAAGGTGTCCTCATCCCCACGGACGAGCGCAAGACCGCCTGTGTCTCTTCCCAGATAGGCTGTTCCCTCAGCTGTAAATTCTGCGCCACAGGCTATATGCAGCGCAAACGCAATCTCGACTACGACGAGATCTATGACGAAGTAGTGCTGATCAACCAGCAGTCGGAACGCGTTTATGAGAAGAAGCTGTCCAACATCGTATTCATGGGCATGGGCGAACCCCTGCTGAACTACCGCAATGTACTAAAGGCGATCGAGCGTATCACGGCCCCCGATGGCCTGGGCATGAGCCCCCGCCGTATCACCGTCTCCACGGCCGGTGTCGCCAAAATGATCCATCAGCTGGGTGACGACAAGGTCAAATTCAAGCTGGCCGTTTCGCTCCACGCCGCCAATGACGTCAAGCGCAACGAGATCATGCCTATCAATGAGACCAACAATATCAAGGCGCTGATCGAGGCGCTGAACTATTTCTACAAACAGACGGGCAACGAGATCACTTTCGAATACATCCTCTTCAAGGATTTCAATGACAGCCTGAAGGATGCCGACGAGCTGGTGAAGATCTACCGCCAGGTGCCCGCCGACCTGGTCAATATCATAGAATACAATCCCATCGAGGCGGCTCTCTTTGCCAAGCCCGATGATGACACGGTCGCCCGCTTTATGGCCCACCTGGAGAAGAACAGGGTGAATGCAAGGCTTCGCAAAAGCCGCGGCAAGGACATCGATGCGGCCTGCGGCCAGCTGGCGAACAAAGATCACTGACCTTATTCAGACCGCAGCGTCTCCACCGGGTTCGATAGGGCCGCCCTCACGGCCTGGGAGCTCACCGTCAGCATGGCGATCGACAATGCAGCAATACCCGCTATACCAAATACCCACCATAGGACCACCAGTTGCAGGAACTCCTTCGACAGCAGGGAAGCCAGGTCGGCAACAGAAGCGCCCAACACCTTACGTATCCCCAATTCCTTTGTCCTTCGCTCGGCCGTATAGGCGGCCAGGCCAAACAACCCAAGACAGGAGATCAGGATCGCCAGCCCGGCGAATACCCCCGCCAGCTCTCCGAGCCGGCTTTCGCCATGGAACAGCCGGTCGAATTGCTCATCGGCAAATTGATATTCGAAAGGAAAGCCCGGGTTATTCGCTTTCATGACAGCTTCCACCTTCGCAAGACGGGAAGAAAGATCACCACCTGATTTCAGACGGATAGCAAGAAAACTATAGTTCCCTTTTTTCTCAGGATCGCAGGTGAGCATCGGGGGGCTGACTTGCTCATACATGTTGTTGAATAAATAATCTTTTACGATCCCGACCACATGGTAAACATTCCCATTATAGGTAAGAGTGCCTCCCAGCCGGCCGGTTTTTCCCATCAGCTTTGCCAGGCTTTCATTGATGATGACGTTCCCGCTGTTCATAGCTGAACAGGCCCTCACCCACTCACCACAGCCTTCTTTTTCGGTAAACCTTGCCATTTTCACGGTATTTGCAGTCCCCCGGCCTTAAACGTTCCCCTTCCATGGCCGTCTTAATTTGCAAAATCATTATTATGAACGCAAGGTCCCAAAAACTAAAAAGATCGCTGCTGATCGCCGGCGTCCTGCTCACCTGCGGGATGGCCCAGGCGCAATCCAGCGGTAAAACCGACTCCACGCAGCACCGCATGCATCATTGGGGTCCCCGCAATAGCAGCAGCTTCGGTCACAACCGCCACGGCAACAGCATCCGCTATACGCCGGAGCAACGCCGCCAGCTGATGGCTATTAATAAGGAATATCATGACAAGTCAGCCGACCTCTTCAAAAAAGACAATATTACCCTTAGAGAATACAAGGCCGGCCTCATTGCCCTGCAAAAAGACAAGCGCAGCAAGACGGAAGCCCTGCTGACACCGCAGCAAAAAGAGCAGGTGGCCCGCCGGAAAAAAATGACGGAAGAGAACAGGCAGGTAGCAGAAGTCGCCCGTATGGAAAGATTGAAGCTCCGGCTCAAGCTCAGCGACGACCAGGTCGCCAGGATCAAAACCGGACAGGCTGACCTTCGCACACAGTTCAAATCCATTCATGAAAATGACAACCTGCTGCCGCAGGAAAAAATGGAGCAGATGAAAGGATTGATGGCCAAAAGAAAGGATGTATTCAAGTCAGTGCTTACACCTGAGCAATTCACTCAGTTCGAGCAAATGACTCAGCACAGACGTGGATTTGGACGCGAGGGTCGTGAAGGTCCCGGCGGACGCCAGGGATGGGATAAAGGTCGTCATGCGACAGAGGGGGATGGTCCTGAAGGCGGGAATGTCACTGCGATCTGATCCGGGCACATCGGTCTTCGTCTCAGCCGGCCTTATAAAGCCGGCTTTTTTTATTCCCTCACTTTAAAATCACACTATTTTTGAATACTATTTATTTGAATGTCAATTTATTACAACAAAATATCAAAATAAGAATAAAAACTTATGCTTATTTCATATTTTTACCCTCAAATAAGATGATTTATTTATTGCTATATGGCAAAACTTCGCTCATTTGCTGAGGATCTGATCATTAAACGTATCCGCCTGGAAAACCCATGGTGGGAGACCGCTCTTATACCCCCTGATTTTCAAGGGTACAAGACCCGGCTTTACTTTGAACTATTCTACAGGCTGAATACGCAACGGCAGATCAAAAGGGCTACAGTTCTGATGGGGACCCGGAGAGTTGGAAAAACAGTCATGTTGCTTCAAATGGTGCAGCGCCTGATCAAGGAAGGTACACCACCAGGAAAGATCTGTTTTTTAAGCATTGATGCTCCCATTTATAACAACATCGCCCTGGAAGAATTATTCGGTCTTTGTCAGAAAGCTTTAAATGACAGAAGCAACAAAGACTTTTATATCATCTTCGATGAAATACAATACCTGAAGAACTGGGAGGTACATTTAAAGTCGATGGTAGACCTATACCCTTCTTCCAACCGATTTATCGTTTCGGGCTCAGCAGCTGCCGCTTTAAAACTCAAAAGCAATGAATCTGGCGCCGGAAGGTTCACAGAATTCATGCTGCCTCCCCTCACTTTCCAGGAGTATTTACATCTTAAGGGCCTATCCTATTTGATCACCTTCCCGGATATGGAAGATGATGCCCCGGCATTCCCTTCGACAGACGACTGGCAAACGCTGAACGGGCATTTTCTTCAATACATCAATTTTGGAGGCTATCCTGAAGTTGTCTTAAATGAGAAGATACAACAAGACCCGGGGAAATTCGTTCGCAGTGATATTATTGATAAGGTTCTATTAAGAGACCTCCCCAGTCTATACGGTATAAGAGATGTCCAGGAATTGAATTCCCTCTTTAATGTCATCGCCTACAACAGCGGTAATGAATTTAACCTGGAGGGACTATCGCAGGAATCAGGTGTGGACAAACTCACCATCCGCAAATACATAGAATACCTGGAAGCCGCCTTTTTGATAAAAATATTATACCCTGTAGGAATAAATACCAAAAAATTCCAACGCGCCAGCAGATTTAAGATCTATCTTACAAATCCAAGCATGCGTTGCGCCCTTTTTGCTCCCATCGCACCAACAGATGATCATTTTGGGCAAATGGTGGAAACAGCCATTGTGGCCCAATGGCTTCATGAAGGCAACATTCCATTGCACTTTGCAGCATGGACGGGCGGCGAAGTGGATATTGTCGTGGTGAGCCCCGAACAAAAGCCGTATTGGGCATTGGAAGTGAAATGGAGCAATCAATATGTAAAGTCACCTGGAAGGCTCAAATCCTTAATAAGATATTGCAGACAAAACGGGTTGGATAATGCTTTGGTCACCAGCATCGATAAATTTGAAAGAGTGCAAATGCAGGAGTTGACATTTTACAATATCCCCGCAGCCACCTATTGTTACATAATAGGGAAAAACAGCCTTATCAACAGGTCGTCCTCTTTTCTTTTTCCCGATGTGGCAGACCCGGTGGATTAAACATTCGATCAAACTATTTTTTCAAATGTCTATGCTCAACATAAAATTTTTGCTTCCATTAATTAGCATCAGCCTGTTTTCCTGCAATCAAAATAAACAACCGCAACAAGCAAAAGCGCCGGCACCTGCCATCGGGCATCAACAGCTGCCAATATGGCCAGGACCCATTCCCGACTCAGGGCTGATAACAGGACCCGAAACCGTCAAACTCAACACACTGATGGTATCAAACGTCTCGAACCCCAACATAACCCTTTATCCACCCAAAGGGAAGAACACCGGTGTGGCCGTAGTTGTATTTCCTGGCGGGGGGTATCGTGCACTTGCAATGGACCTTGAAGGTTCGGAAATATGCGAGTGGTTAGCTTCCATTGGTGTGACTGGCATTCTCTTAAAATATCGTGTCCCAAATTCCGGTCCTCACTGGGATAAAGATTGCGACTGTGAAAAAGATGCTGTAAAACCCCTTGCTTTGGAAGATGCCCAGCGAACCCTCGGCCTGGTGCGATTCCATGCTAAAGAATGGAATATTGATCCCCGAAAAATTGGCGTGATTGGATTTTCCGCAGGCGGTCATTTGGTCGCTGACATTAGTACCCATTATGAAAAACGTTCCTATCCGCTGATGGATTCAGCGGACAAGGTAAGTTGCAGACCCGATTTTGGAATGGCCCTTTATCCCGGACATATGTTGGAACATACTAAGAAGGATTATGAATTAAACCCGACGATTCCGATTAATAGTAATACCCCTCCAACTTTCCTGTTACAAGCAGCGAATGACCCGGTGGACACTATTCAGAATTCACTGGTGTATTATATCGCTCTAAAAAAAGCCGGTGTTCCTGCCGAATATCATATATATGCAGAAGGCGGACATGCATTTGGTGTGAGAAGAACGGAACTTCCAATTACGGATTGGCCGAAGCTGGCCGAAACATGGTTACATACTATTAAAATGATCGCTAACTAAAATCCGGTCCGGAACCTTACTTCCCAAACACCGCCAGCACTTCCTCCCGCGTATCTAATATCACTCTATCCATCCCCTCGTCAAAAATAAAATATTCGAAATACGGCAGCTCCAGCAGCAGCTCCGTCACATAGGCCGAAGGCAGGACCACGACTACCCACGGGTACCCATCATCGCCTAACACCGCCAGGTAGACTTCCTCCCGCATAAGGTCCAGCAAAGGCGGGAACAGCAGCTCCCAGCTGGAAGGCAGATCATACCCATATACAGCCGTTGCACCGGCCAGCTCCCAGGGAAAAAGCTCCTGCACCTCCAGCCCGTACGCCGCAGCCAGGCGCGCCAACAGCCCATCCGCCCCGGAAGGCGAAAGCACCCGGCCAGACGGGATGTCAGACAGCAAAGCCGTCATATGATCTAGCAGTTCCTGGTCCATACCAAAACCCGCAACTTAGCCTATCCCACCGGCTCTTCAAAAAAATATTTTCCTGCCCTTGGTTCCCCCTCTTTCAAATCCGTGTCTATTCTCATACAACTTATCGTATGCAGGAAGAAAGGTTCATTTTACTGGCAGGCCTATACCTCTCCGGAGAAGCTTCCCCCGCCGAACGGGAAGAGCTGGAGGAGCTGCTGCGCCAACATCCGGAATGGGAGTCGAAATGGACAGCCCTGCGCCGTATCTGGCTATCCAAGCAAAAAGGCCTGACCAAAAAAGAAGAGGCGTACCAACGGCATCTCCAAAGGCTCAACGCCCATATCGAAGCCAACACCCTGTCCGTGCCGGCGCCCAATACGGCACAGGCCCCCACCGCCGGTGCGGCCCAAAACGCGCCGACCTCGAACGCCGGGCAAACCCCCAATACCTCATCAACCTTAAACCTTGACCCATCTCTGAACACCGGGCAAACACCCAATACCCCATCAACCTCAAATCCTATCCAAACTCCCAACACCTCATCAAACAAACGCCGCAAACGCTACCTCGCCTACGCCATCGCCGCATCCCTGGCCGGCGCCATCCTCCTTATCCACCCCTTCCACACGGCGAAGAACCCACCCACCACCAAAACAGTGACGACCAACCCCGGGGCGCGATCCAGGCTCACCCTGCCGGACGGTACGTCTGTAGTCCTCAACGCCGACAGCCGCCTCACCTACAACGATGACTTCACAGGAGGCGACACCCGCGAGATCGATCTCTCCGGCGAAGCCTACTTCGACGTGGCAAAAGACCCACATCGCCCCTTCCTCATACACACAAGGACCATCGATATAAAAGTACTGGGCACAGCCTTCAATGTCCGCTCGTATGATAATGAAAGGACCACTGAGACGGACCTCCTCCAGGGCGCCGTCGAAGTGACGCTGCATAACAAGCCTGACAAACGGATTATCCTAAAGCCCAATGAAAAGCTGACGGTCCACAACGACCAGGTCAATGTCAGCACCAGCCAGCCCCTGGCAGCCGGCAACCCGGATGCCCCGCTGATCACCGTGGGTAAGGTTCACTACCAGAAAAAGGACAGCAGTATTACAGAGATCCTGTGGACGAGGAACAAGCTGGCTTTTGACAATACAAGCCTGGAGGACGTGGCCCTTCAATTGCAGCGCTGGTTTGATATCACCGTCACCATCCCCGATGAGAAGCTGAAAAACATCCGCCTGAATGCCTGCTTTGAGAAGGAGAACCTGCGGCAGGTGATGGAAGCCCTGAGCATCGCCGGCAACTTTACCTATACGATCCGCAAGAACGAAGTGATCATCGGTCCGTAGACCGAAACCCATCAAAACAACGACACACCAAAACAACGATTGATAAACCCAAAATTGCCTATATGCCCACCATCACCTAAAGAAACACAACCCATAAAAAAAGCGGAGAATGTTGCAACCATTCCCCGCCGGTAAAACGACAGAAACAGATAGCCCTCGCCGGGTCATCCATCCCATCATTTACTATCAACACTAAAGTATGAAAAATTGTAGATGTTGCGCACATTCCTGCGCGCACAGCTCACTCATCAAATACCTGCTGATGACGAAAATTGCCATTCTCCTGCTTTTTGCTTTCTCCACCCAGGCCCTTGCCAAAACCTACGGTCAGAAAGGCATCGACCTCCGCCTGGAGAACGTTGGGCTCAAAAAAGCATTCAAAGCCATCGAAGACCAGGGCTTTTTCCATTTCGTATACAAAGAGGACATCCTCCCCAAAGACCAGCGCATCACCATCAGTGTCCAGAATGCCAGCCTGGATGAAGTACTGCATATCCTGCTGGCCAGCACGCCTTTACGCTACCGCCAGCTGAGCGAGAGCCTCATCGTCATCACGCCGGGCGCCAGCCAAAAGAATAATGAACCTCCCGCCCTGCAGCCTGTCACAGGCAGGGTACTGAATGCCAAAGGCGAACCGGTCTCCGGCGTCACCGTCCAGGAAAAGGGTACCAACAACGGCACCACCACCCGGGATGACGGCAGCTTCACACTCCAGGTCACGGGCCAAGAAGCCACCCTGGTATTCACGTACATTGGCTTTCAGCCCCAGGAGGTGCCCGTAAGCGGCCGCACCGACTGGACCATCCGCCTCAAAGAAGAGATCTCCAATCTCAACGAAGCCGTCGTCATCGGCTATCAAACGGTGAAAAGAAAGGACCTCACAGGCGCCACCGGCGTTGTCAATATGAGCGACGCCCGGCAGGTGTCGGCAGGTTCCGTGGGTGAATCTATCCAGGGCCTGGTCCCCGGCGTCACGGTCCGCAACAGCGGGTCGCCCGGCGCCAATTCCAAAGTGGAGATCCGGGGCGTAGGCAGCTTCACCAGCAGCGACCCCCTCTATGTCATCGACGGCATGCTGGCAGACGCGAATACCACGGTCAACCCAGACGACGTGGCCAGCGTGCAGATCCTGAAGGACGCCAGCGCCGCCGCCATCTACGGCTCCCGCGCAGGCAACGGGGTCATCATCATCACTACCAAAAAAGGTAAGGCAGGGCCGGCGAAATTCACCGCGTCTGCTAAATATGGCTTGCAAAACCTACCGAAAAAATGGGACGTAATGAGCGCGCCTCAGTACCTGCAAACAGTAAAAACAGAATACGCCAATTCCGGTATCAATCTTCCCTCCGGCGTCGCCGCACAGGTAGCCAGCAACACGGTCAACACGGACTGGCAGGACGCCGTCACCCGCACAGGAAGCTGGCAGGACTATAACCTGGGCATCTCCGGCGGCTCGACTACCAGCTCCTACCTCCTCTCCGGAAGTTATTACAAGAACGAAGGCATCCTCATTGGCAATGACTTTCAGCGCGCCAGCCTCCGCATCAATACCGAGGCCCGCAAAGGCCGCTTTACCTTCGGGGAGAACATGGTGCTCAGCAACAGCTGGGGTCATTACCCCGGCGGGGGTGTCAACGCTTTCTATGAATCCCCCAGCATGCTGCCCATCATCGGTATACAGGGCGATCAGTATAAAAACATTCCTTCCAACCCCGGTGGCTGGGGCATGGGCACCAATGACCTGCCCTCCTATGCCAGCAACTATGTCGCCAACGCCGCCCTCGACAAGGTCCATAACAACTTTGCGAAGGTCATCGGTAATGCCTATGCGGAGCTGAAGTTCACGGACTGGCTGACCTATCGCTTCAATATGGGGGCCGAAGTAAGCTTCGACTATACCAAGGAATTAAGGGACACAGGCATCTGGCGCTATAACAACCAGCCGCCCAATACCAGCGTGAGTGAAGACCGGGAGACCTTCACCAATTTTTTGCTGGAACATACCCTCAACTTTAACAAGACCTTCGGCGCCCATGCCATCAGCGCCGTAGCAGGCTTCTCGCGCACGCAGCAGCAAAGGGAATTCACCACCGCCGGCAGAAGCAATTTACAGTTGGCCAATGGCCAGTACCTGGGTACCATCTCTTCCGCCAACGGCACGCCCACCGCATCCAGCGGCACCTCCGTATTCTGGCGGCAACACGGCTACCTGGGTCGCATCAACTATGCCTACAATGACAAATATCTGCTGACACTCACAGGCCGTGTTGACCAGGACTCCCGTTTTGGGCCCAACAACAGGACTGGTTTCTTTCCGTCGGCCGCAGCCGCCTGGCGCATCAGCAAGGAAAGGTTTTTCAATGTCTCCTGGATCGACGACCTGAAGCTGCGGGGCTCCTATGGCAAGCTGGGCATCAGCAGCAGCCTGGATGCTTACAGTTCCTGGCCTTATCTCGCCGTGCTGAACAACAGCCCCCGCGCCATCTACGGCACAGGCCAGTCGCCGCTGGTGGGTCAGTATCAATCCGTCCTCTCCAACCCCGACATCCACTGGGAAACAAGGATTGAAAAGAACGTGGGCTTCGACGCCAATATGCTGAGCAACCGCTTGTCCCTGTCGGTTGACTTGTACAATGCACAATCAAAGGATATCATCGTCAGTATTGACGCTCCCCTGTACCTGGGTGTCAACATGGGCACCATCATCAATGCCGCCAGCGTCCGCAACCAGGGCATCGAGCTCTCGGCCACCTGGCGCAGTAAAGAACAACCCTTTAAATGGCAGATCTCCGGCAACCTGACCACCATCAGCAATAAAGTGCTCTTCGTAGGCAACCAGGGTAAGGATGCCACAGGCAATAAGGTCGATTACCTGGAGCCCACCAACTTCATCCGCGCCCAGGTGGGCCGTTCCATCGGCCAGTGGTACATGATCCGTGACCTGGGCATCTTCCACAGCCAGGACGAGATCAACAACTATAAGAACAAAGCCGGCCAGGTGATCCAGCCCAATGCCAAACCCGGCGATGTAAAATATGCAGACTTCAATGACGACGGGACCATCGACAACAAGGACAGGCAGTATGTCGGCAGCCCCTGGCCCACCTTGCAGACAGGCGTACAGTTCAATGCCAGCTACCACAACTTCACGCTGGGCATCCAGGTGGTCGGCATCTTCGGTTATAAGATCTATGACGACATCCGCCGCGTGCTGGACAGCTACCAGCTCACCAACTTCAGGAAAGACATCGATCCCTGGTCCGCCACCAACACCAATGGCAAGGATCCCCGCCTGGCTGTGGATGTACCCAGCGATCCCACCGTCGCCATCAATAATATGGCACAGACCAGCCGCTGGCTGGAGAATGGCAGCTATGTCCGTATTCGTAATATCGAGCTGGGTTATTCCTTCCCGAAAAAAACACTGGGCAACACGGGCATCTCCAACGCACGCGTGTACATCAGCGGTCAGAACCTGCTGACCCTTACAGGCTATAAAGGCATGGATCCCGACGTTCAGGGCAATGGCATTCTGCAAAGAGGATTCGACAACGGCAACTGGCCGCCCAACCGCGTGCTTTCCGCCGGCGTACAATTCGATTTTTAAACAATGCCCCAAAAAAATTACAATGAAAAAATTAATATATTTCACATTCCTCAGCTGCTTCCTGGCAGCCGGCTGTAAAAAAGACCTGGACGTCGCCAACCCCAACAACGTCAACAAACAGAATTTCTGGAAGAATGCGGCCGATGCCCAGCAGGGCGTCAACTCCATCTACAGCACCCTTCACCGCGAAGGGCTCTCCCGCTGGCTGTATTTCATGACCATGATCCGCAGCGACGAAGGATACAGCACCAGCCCCAATCCGGCCATCATCAATATTTATGATGCTTTCAATATTACGGACTTCAATGATTATTTAGTCACCAGCGTCTACCAGGACGACTACGTTGGCATCAACCGCGCCAACCAGGTGCTGGACAATGTCCCGGATATTGCAATGGATGCGGCCCTCAAACAGCAGCTGCTGGGGGAAGCCAAATTCTTCCGTGGTTTCTTCTATTACAACCTGGCTACCATCTACGGTAATGTGCCTCTCATGCTGCACTCTCCCACCCCGCAGGACTTTCCACCCACTTCTTCCCAGGACAGTGTCTTCGAAAGGGCCGAAGCGGACCTTGCAGATGCCGCCGCCAACCTGCCCGTGTCCTATGATGCAGGCAATGTCGGTCGCGTGACAAAAGGCGCCGCTTATGCCTTGCTGGGCAAGGCTTATATGCAGCAGAAGAAATACGCACAGGCCCAGGCGGCATTCCAATGGCTGGTGGAAGGAGATGGCAAGAGCCTTTACAGCCTCGTTCCCGACTATCGCAACAACTTCATCGAGACGGCGGAGAACAACGCGGAATCCGTTTTCGAATGGCAGAATGCGGTCAATCCCAATGACAACCATGATGATGATGCGGCTCCGGGGTCGGACAACCTGAACTATGGCACTTCCATTCCGCCTTTCTTCGCTCCTTCGCCCGTGGGTTTCACGGATGGGCAGGCTCGCCGTTGGACGGTGTGGGAATTTTTGCAGGAAAAGACCACCGACAACAAACGCGATCCCCGGCTGGCGGCCACCTACCTGTATGACAGCACGGACGAACGGGGCCCCGACTTCTCCCTTGCATTCGGGAGGACCTGGAATTCGCTGGGCCTGCAGACGGACCCCAGCATCCAGCACGGCAATATCACCGAAGTCTGTTTTCGCAAACAGCTGGACGATGCCACTATGAACGGTGAGGTCTTCCATTCAGGCAACAACTACCGCTATATCCGTTATGCCGATGTGCTGCTGCTGTATGCCGAAGCCCTGAACGCACAGGGCCAGACGGCCACCGCGTATAAATATGTCGACGCAGTACGCACCAGGGCAGGACTGGCTACCCTCACAGTGGCCAAACCCGGTCTCAGCCAGGCGGACTTCCTCACCCAGCTGAAACATGAGCGTATCACGGAGCTCTCCGGCGAAGGCCACCGCTTCGAAGACCTCACACGCTGGGGCGACCTGGGCACAGGCCTTTCCTCCCGTGACGCCGGCTTCGCCAACTTTAAAAAAGGCCGCGACGAGTTCATGCCGATACCCCAGTATGACCTGGATATGAACCCGAATATGAAACAAAATCCCGGTTACTGATACACCAAGCGAGCGTGCGCCTGAAAGCGCACGCTCGCTAATCACACCCAATCATATGACTATCTTTCTTCGATACCTGATCTTCATCGCACTGACAATAACAGCATGTGGCAAGAACGGCGGCACAACGACCACCAACCCGCCGCCCGCCACCGCCGACACCACGTTCACCAACCCCCTCCTGTCCAGCGGCCCCGACCCCTGGGTGATCCAGCAGGACACAATGTATTATTACATGCATACGCTGGGCAATCGCCTGGCGATCTATTCCACGTCCAAAATGTCCGCCCTGTCGAAGGCCACCATCACCACCGTCTGGACGCCGCCCGTATCGGGTCCCTATTCCAAAGAGATCTGGGCGCCGGAACTGCACCGCTTTCAGAATAAATGGTACCTGTACTTCGCGGCAGATGACGGCAACAATGATAACCACAGGATATATGCACTTGAGAACGACGCAGCCGTCCCGACACAAGGTACCTGGACCTTTAAA